>Ga0265798_10001036_pt1 | contig 44243 bp, 41 predicted proteins | sample P3T30metagenome_FD_192430 | JGI IMG/M metagenome (GOLD analysis project Ga0265798, IMG submission 192430) | Plant litter microbial communities from East Loma Ridge, Irvine, California - P3 T30 | ecosystem: Environmental > Terrestrial > Plant litter > Unclassified | place: USA: California... | reverse complement strand
CCGAACCGGGATAGGTTCGGCTCTTCAGATCACTTGTCGTGAAAAGCGTGATTAGCTGGTGAACGGCTTGGCGAACACGAACAGCATGGCGATACCGACACCGATCAGGAATGCCGCGTCGATCAGACCAGCCAGCAGGAACATCTTGGTCTGCAGGGTGTTCATCAGCTCAGGCTGACGTGCCGAAGCTTCCAGGTATTTGCCGCCCATGATCGCGATACCGATACATGCGCCGATAGCGCCCAGGCCAATGATCAGACCGCAAGCCAGTGCAACAAAAGAAACGTCAGTCATGAGATTTACTCCAAAAGATTAAAAATTAAAAAAACTCGAAAATTACAACTTCTTTGCTACCACTATCTTGTTCGTTCTTGCGATCGCGTCGGTCAGTGGCTCTCGTGGGCCTGACCGATGTACACCAGCGTCAGCATCATGAAGATGAAAGCCTGGAGGAGCACGATCAGGATGTGGAAGATTGCCCAGATCGAACCCGCAACGATGTGGCCGAAGATACCGAACACCGTGAACGTGGAACCAAGCAGTGCAATCAACAGGAACAGCAGCTCGCCGGCGTACATGTTGCCGAACAGTCGCATACCGAGCGACACGGTGCGGGCTGCGTATTCGATCAGGTTCAACAGGAAGTTGAACGGAGCCATATAGATACCGAACGGGGCGGCGAACAGCTCGTGGATCCAGCCGCCGATGCCCTTGATTTTCACGTTGTAGTACAGGACCACGGCCAGCACGCCCAGGGCGATGCCCATCGTGCCGTTCAGGTCGGCGGTCGGGACGATGCGGAAATGCGGTTCGCCCAGGCCCAGCACGCGGAACAGACCGGCGAACAGGTCGACCGGCAGGAAGTCCAGGCAGTTCATCAGGAACACCCAGATGAACACGGTCAGGGCCAGCGGCGCGATGAATTTGCGGTCGCCGTGGATGATCGACTTCGACTGGTCTTCGACCATTTCGACGACGGTTTCGAGCAGGCCCTGGAAGCGGCCCGGCACGCCGGAAGTCGCCTTGCGCGCGCCCAGCCACATGACGAACACCCCGACCACGCCCATCAGCACCGACCAGAACACGGTGTCATAGTTGATGACACTGAAGTCGACGATGAAGCCTTGATGGATGTTGGTCAGGTGACCCAGGTGGTGGGTGATGTACTCTCCCGCAGTCGGCGCGTGCGCCGCGGCGTTTTCTACCGTTGGACTCGTCATTGTTTGTGCCTAAATAATAAGATGATGTAACTTTTCAGCGCCACGATGAAGCCGACGAGCAGGGCCAGCCAGTTCAGGTCGTGGTACGCCCGCGCTACGAGTACGAGCAGCGCCAGCGTCAAAGCAATCTTTACAAATTCCCAAATGAAAAACGTGGCAGGGTTCGCACCGCCCGGTTTTTGCGCACTGGCGAAAAGACGCAGCGCCATGACACCGTTGGGAACGACACAACACAGCCCGCCTAGCACCGCCGAAAACATCGCAGACCACCCCCCAATCAGTCCGGCGATCACGCCGGCCACGATTGTTGCCAGAATTTGCAGGGAGACCAAGCGCAGCATTGTTATTGTTCTTTCGCGCTAGCCGTGGTGGAACCGAGTTACGGTATGGTAATTACATGAATCAGCGGGATTATAAGGGCTTATGAAGGCCATAGTCAAACTCTTCCGTCCTTATATCGCGGGCTGGGCGATGTAAAAACGACAAAGAAATTTTCCCTCGAAATGTGAAATTTCCGCCGAAATTCGTAGTATTTCCGACATCTTGCCGGTATCTACCGGGAGTCCACCATATGCATATACCGATGCTCAGCGGGTGGATGTGGGGGAGGCGCCTGTGGACAAGCGCGCACTTGCCCACAGGCGCGGGTGGCGCGACCGATCAGCCGCGCAGGCGCGCCAGCACGCTTTCCAGGACGTCGAGGTCGGCGAAATCGATGATCATCTGGCCCCTGCCCTTCTGGCCCATCTTGAACACGACCGGGGTCGCCAGGCGGTCCGACAGCTCTTCCTCGAGGCGCACGAGGTCGCCCGACTTTTCCTTCTGGCGCGCGCTGGCCGCCGGCGCATCCTGCTCTTCCAGCGTGCGGGCGACCAGTTTCTCGGTTTCGCGCACCGACAGGCGTTTTGCGATCACCTGGTTCGCCAGCGCGATCTGGCTGGCGGCGTCGACCGCCAGCAGGGCGCGCGCATGGCCCATGTCGATATCCCCCGCCATCAGCATGGTCTGGACCGGCTGGGCCAGGTTCACTAGGCGCAGCAGGTTCGAGACCGCGCTGCGCGAACGGCCGACGGCGTTTGCCGCCTGCTCGTGGGTGAAGTCGAATTCCGAGATCAGGCGCGCGATGCCCTGCGCCTCTTCCAGCGGGTTCAGGTCTTCGCGCTGGATGTTCTCGATCAGGGCCATCGCCGCCGCGTTCTGGTCGTCGACCTCGCGCACCAGCACCGGGATCTCTTCCAGGCCGGCCAGCTGCGCCGCGCGGAAGCGGCGTTCGCCGGCGATGATCTCGTAGCCGACCGCGCCGGCCCCTTCGATCGGACGCACCAGCACAGGCTGCATGATGCCCTGGCTCTTGATCGAGGCCGCCAGCTCGGACAGCGAACCGTCGTCCATGCGCGTGCGCGGCTGGTACTTGCCGGCCTGGATGCGGGTGACGGACAGGGTCGACGGGCTGCCGGCCGGCGCGGCCGGGGTATCGTGGGCGTCGCCGCCGAGCAGGGCGTCGAGGCCGCGGCCGAGACCCTTCAGTTTTTTCGTTGCCATGATGTGTAGAACGATGTCTGTTTGATGGATGGATTACATGGTCTTGATGCGCTCGACCATCTCGGCGCCGAAGGCGATGTACGCCTGGGCTCCCTTCGAAGACGGATCGAACACCACGCCCGGGATGCCGTACGAGGGCGCTTCGGCCAGGCGCACGTTGCGCGGGATGATGGTCTTGAAGACCTTGTCGCCGAAGTGCTGCTCGAGCTGGCTCGATACCTGCTGCGACAGCGTCATGCGCGGATCGAACATCACGCGCAACAGGCCGATGATGCGCAGGTCGTGGTTCAGGTTGGCGTGCACCTTCTTGATCGTGTTGACCAGGTCGGACAGGCCTTCCAGCGCGTAGTACTCGCACTGCATCGGGATGATCACGCCGTGCGCGCATACCAGGCCGTTCAGGGTCAGCATCGACAGCGCCGGCGGGCAGTCGATGAGGATGAAATCGTAATCGGCATCGACCTTGGCGAGGGCATCCTTCAGGCGCCGTTCGCGGTTGTCCAGTTCGACCATCTCGACTTCGGCGCCGGCCAGCTCGCGGTTGGCCGGCAGCACGTCGAAGCGCCCTGCTTCGCTGCGCAGGCGTGCGGTGGCGACGTCGGCCTGGCCGAGCAGCACTTCATAGATCGAGGAGCTCAGCCCGGCCTTGTTGATGCCGGCGCCCATGGTGGCGTTGCCCTGCGGGTCGAGGTCGACCAGCAGCACGCGCTGGTTCAGCTTGGCCAGCCCGGCGGACAGGTTGACGCTGGTGGTGGTCTTGCCGACTCCGCCCTTCTGATTTGCTACGCAAAAAATTTTCGCCATGTATGCCTTTATGAATCCATACGGTTAATACCGTTAAAACGATTTATACTGTTTACACGATAATACGGTATGAACTGTTTATACTGTTTAGACCGTTGCGCGCTCAGTTCGATTTCGCGATCAGCACCAGGTGGCGTTCGGCGCCCAGCCTGGGCACCTGCAGGGGCTGCACGCCGGTTACCTTCCATTCGGCCGGCAGCCTTTGCTGCTCATCCTGCGGCGCCACCCCTTTCAGGGCGATGTAGCTGCCCTGCTCGGCCAGCAGGTGCGAGGACCAGTTGACGAAATCGGACAGGTCGGCAAAAGCGCGCGAGGTGATGACGTCGAATTTGTCGCTCACCTGCAGGTCTTCCACGCGCATGGTGTAGATCGTGACGTTGGCCAGGCCCAGCTGCGCCTTTACCTGCGTAAGGAAGGCGGTTTTCTTGTGCACGGTGTCGATCATCGACACTTTCATGTCCGGGCGCACGATGGCAAGCACGATGCCGGGCAGGCCGCCGCCTGCGCCCACATCCAGCACGTTTTTCGCGCCCGTGAAAGCCGGCACCGCGGCCAGCGAATCGAGCAGGTGGTGGGTCACCATCTGCATCGGGTCGCGCAGCGACGTCAGGTTGTACACCGAGTTCCACTTGAACATCAGGGCCAGGTAATCCAGCAGCTGTTCCTGCTGGGCGCCACTTACCTCGAGCCGCATCTCGGCGATGCCTTCGCCCAGTACCTGGCCGAGGGTATTGCGGTCGAAATTCTTCATTCGGCCAGCTCCTGCGGCACGTTAGTAAAACCCTTGGCGCCGCGTTTCTTCAGGTGCACCAGCAGCAGAGAAATCGCCGCCGGAGTCACGCCGGAAATGCGCGAGGCCTGGCCGAGGGTTTCCGGACGCTGCTTATCCAGCTTCTGGCGCACTTCGATCGACAGCGCCTGGATCTCCAGGTAGTTCAGGTTGTCCGGCAGTTTCAGGTTTTCGTAGTAGTCGTGGCGTTCCACCTCGCGCGCCTGGCGGTCGATGTAGCCCGAATATTTCAGCTGAATTTCCACCTGTTCCTTCACCGCCGGATCTGCCACGCCGGGGCCGGCCAGTGCCTGGCCTTCGTTGCCCTGCAGGCTCATCAGTTTGTCGTAGTCGACACCCGGACGGCGCAGCAGGTCGGCCAGGTTGTACTCGCGTTCGATGGCCTGGCCGATCACGCGTTCGGATTCGCTTGCTGCCAGGATGCGCGGGTTGACCCAGGTCGCGCGCAGGCGTTCCAGCTCCAGCGCCACGGCTTCGCGCTTGCGCTCGAAAGCTTCCCACTGCGCATCGCCGACCACGCCCAGCTTGCGGCCGATCTCGGTTAGGCGCATGTCGGCATTGTCTTCGCGCAGCGACAGGCGGTACTCCGCACGGCTGGTGAACATGCGGTAGGGTTCGGCCACGCCCTGGGTCGTCAGGTCGTCGACCAGTACGCCGAGGTAGGCTTCGGAGCGGCCCGGGGTCCAGGCATCGCGACCCTGGGTCTGCAGCGCCGCATTGATACCGGCGAGCATGCCCTGCGCCGCCGCTTCTTCGTAACCGGTGGTGCCGTTGATCTGGCCGGCAAAGAACAGGCCGTTGATCGCCCTGGTTTCCAGCGAAGATTTAAGGCCGCGCGGATCGAAATAGTCGTATTCGATCGCATAGCCGGGACGCAGGATGAAAGCGTTTTCGAGGCCGCGCATCGAGCGCACCAGGGCCAGCTGCACGTCGAAAGGCAGGCTGGTCGAGATCCCGTTCGGGTAGAACTCGTTGGTGGTAAGACCTTCCGGCTCGAGGAAGATCTGGTGCGATTCCTTCGACGCGAAACGGTGGATCTTGTCTTCGATCGACGGGCAGTAGCGCGGACCGACACCTTCGATCACGCCGGTATACATCGGGCTGCGGTCGAGGCCGTTACGGATGATCTCGTGGGTCTGCGCATTCGTGTGCGTGACCCAGCACGGCACCTGCTTCGGGTGCATGGCCACATTACCCATATACGAAAACACCGGCACCGGATCGAGATCGCCCGGCTGCTCGGTCATCTGGCTGAAGTCGATGCTGCGGCCGTCGATGCGCGGCGGCGTACCGGTTTTCAGACGCCCCTGCGGCAGCTTCAGTTCTTTCAGGCGGGCGGACAGCGACACCGCCGCCGGATCGCCGGCGCGGCCGGCCGTGTAGTTCTGCAGGCCGACGTGGATCTTCCCGTCGAGGAAAGTACCTGCCGTCAGCACCACGGCACGCGCGCGGAACTGCAGGCCGATCTGGGTCACGGCGCCAACCACGCGGTCGCCTTCGACCATCAAATCGTCGACCGACTGCTGGAACAGCCACAGGTTCGGCTGGTTTTCCAGGCGCGAGCGGATCGCGGCCTTGTACAGCACGCGGTCAGCCTGGGCGCGGGTAGCGCGCACGGCCGGGCCCTTGGACGAGTTCAGGATGCGGAACTGGATGCCGGCTTCGTCGGTGGCGATTGCCATCGCGCCGCCCATGGCGTCGACTTCCTTGACCAGGTGGCCCTTGCCGATGCCCCCAATCGAGGGGTTGCAGGACATCGCCCCGAGGGTTTCGATGTTGTGAGTAAGCAATAGGGTCTTCTGCCCCATGCGTGCAGAGGCGAGCGCCGCTTCGGTGCCGGCATGGCCGCCGCCAACGACGATCACGTCGAATTCTGTCGGAAATAGCATGATGGAGTGTGCTGCGAGGAGAGTTAAGCTGGGATTATAGATTCTTTTTTCCGTACGGCTTCGCTTGGGGTCGGAAAACGACAGAAATTGTTTCACGTGGAACCAAACGAGAGCATGGCTCAGCTGTGGGGTACGATGGCTTCACCACAGTGCTTAGCTCAAGGCAACGACGAACAAGGTGCAACTCGCGCTATGTTCCGCAACCCCCAGCCATGCCGCCGAACCCCGCCAGGTGATCTTCAGTCACTTCGACCGGGAACTGGTGTGCGACAACACACGCACCTGCCGCGCTGCCCGCTACCAGCCGGAAGACCAGGACGACCGACATCGCTACATGGGAACGAGCGTGCTGTTGACGCGCTCCGCCGGGCCCACGCACCGGTCGAGGCACACCTGCGACTTGCGCCGGCCGATGAAGCGCCGTCCCGCGCCACGATGCGCATCGACGGCCGCGTGATCGGCGAGGTCAGCCTGAAGGAAGGTGGAGGCAAACTCGACGACGACACACAGACTCGGGCGCTGCTGGCCGCGGTTCGCAAGAATTCCGGCATTCAATGACTTGTTCACAAGCAGCAGTGGACCCTGTCGAGCACAGGCGCCAGCGCCGTGCTGCTGAAGATGGACGAGTTCCAGGGACGCATCGGTACGCCAGGCGCGCTCACCCGCAAAGGCAGCAAAGCCGAAGCGACGGTGCCGCCCTCTCCTGCTCCCACCGTCCAGGCAGCATGGATCACCGGCGATGCTGTCGATGCACGCTTGCTGGACAGGAAACAACGCCGCGAACTGCTCGCCGAGCTGCGACCCACACTCATCGGCAAGGAAGGTCTCCTGTCTCCCAACTTCGACCAGAACGCCAGGGACGCGGCGATGCCGGAGCTACGCCGGCTGTCCAGGCAGCAGTTGCTGGTGTCGCTGACCTGCTGGTCGGCCGCCTACAACAGCGCCGCCGCTTATTGGGTCGCCAACGCGGCCCAGCCCTACGCCGAGGTTCTGATGACGACGAACGGCAACGAATACGCCAATGGCGTCATCACCTACCAACGCGGACGTGGTCTGGGCGATTGCACCAACACCGATAGCTGGACTTGGGACGGCAGCAAATTCCACCATACCGAATCCACGATCAGCGAACTCAGCAAGGGATTCCCGGGCGGCGCATGACGCATGCCCAGCTTGAGCGTCAAGGTCGTACCGCCGAAATAAAGCTAGGCTGTTTCACGTGAAACATTACCAGCCCAGTTTGAGGAAGGAATCGTAGGCCGTCTTTACAATCAGCAGCGACACCACGACCAGGAACAGCTTGCGCACGAAACCGCTGCCGTGCTTCAGCGCCAGCCTGGTGCCGACCAGCGAGCCGCCGATCTGGCAGACCGCCATCAGCCCGGCCAGCTTCCAGATCAGATGGCCGCTGTAGCCAAACCAGATCAATGCCGAAATATTGCAGGCGACGTTGACGATCTTCGCCGCAGCCGAGGCGCCAAGGAAATCGAAGCCGAAGAAGCGCACGAACATGAAGATCAGGAAGCTGCCAGTGCCGGGACCGAAGAAACCGTCATAAAAGCCGATCGCGGCACCAACCCCGGTCGCCAGCAGGCGCTCGGTCATGCCGCTGTGTACCGGCGCGTGCACCGAACCGAAGTCCTTCTTCTTGAACGTATAGATGGCGACTGCCAACAGGATCAGCGGCAGCAGGCTGCGTACGAAATCGCCCGGCACGCGGGTCACGGTCCAGGCGCCGACGAAGGCCAGGGCAAAGGCGGCCAGGGCAGCCGGTGCGGCCGTGCTCCACGCCACCCGCACCCGCCGCGCATATTTCACGGCCGCCACCGAGGTCCCGCACATCGACGCCAGCTTATTGGTGCCCAGCAGCGTCGCCGGGACTTCCTTCGGGAACACGGCAAAGATCGCCGGAATCTGGATCAGCCCTCCCCCTCCCACGACAGCATCGACGAGACCGGCAAGAAAGGCCGCGCAGGCCAGGAGGACGACATCAAACATGGGAACAAATGCAAGCGAATGAAACCCCCATTGTACGGTACCGGATCAGACGACCTGGTGTAAGCTTGAGGAAACACAAGAAGGAGACATCTGCCATGCCCATGACTATCCCCGCCTTCAGCTTCAGCACCGTGCCCGCCATCGTGTCCGAATCCGGCGTCTCTCTACGGCTGGGGCAGCTCGTGGCCGAGCGCTTTCCCAGTGACAAGCGGGTGCTGGTCGTGACCGATCCCGGTTTCCTGCGCACCGGCCTGGTCGAACCAGTACGGGCCAGCCTGGAAAAGCATGGCATGCAGGTGACGGTGTACGCGGACGTGCTGGCCGATCCGCCGGAAGCCGTGGTCGAGGCCGCCGCCCAGTTGGCGCGCCGGCACGGTACCGAACTGGTGATCGGGCTGGGCGGCGGTAGCTCGATGGATGTCGCCAAACTGGTGGCCGTGCTGGGTGGCAGCGAGCAGCCCCTTGGCGAGATGTACGGCATCGGCAAGGTGGCCGGCAAACGCCTGCCGCTGGTCCAGGTGCCGACCACCGCCGGTACCGGCTCCGAAGTCACGAACATCGCCATTGTCACCACCGGCGAGACCACCAAGATGGGTGTGGTGGCGCCCCAGCTCTACGCCGACCTGGCGGTACTGGATGCCAACCTGACCGTGGGCCTGCCGCCGGTCGTCACCGCTGCCACCGGCATCGACGCCATGGTCCATGCGATCGAAGCCTATACCAGCCGCCACAAGAAGAATCCGCTGTCCGACATGCTGGCGCGCCAGGCCCTGTCTCTGCTCTCGAGCAACATCGTGAAAGCCTGTGAAAACGGCCACGACCTGCAGGCGCGGCAGGCGATGCTGCTGGGCGCCTGCCTGGCCGGCCAGGCGTTTTCGAATGCGCCGGTAGCGGCCGTGCATGCGCTGGCCTATCCGATCGGCGGCATTTTTCACGTGGCCCACGGGCTGTCGAACTCGCTCGTGCTGCCGCATGTGCTGCGTTTCAATTTGCCGGCAGCGGCGGCCCATTATGCGGAACTGGCCGGCATCGTGGTGCCGCATGCCAGCGGCAGCGAAGAAGCGCGGGCCCAGGCTCTCATTGTTGCGATGCAGCAGATCGCCACGGTCACGGGCGTGGAGACGACCCTGCACCAGGTCGGCATCGCCGAGCGCGACCTCGACCGGCTGGCCGACGATGCGATGCTGCAGACCAGGCTGCTGGGGAACAACCCGCGCGAGCTGACGCGCGAGGACGCGCGCGCGATCTACGCGGCAGCGTTGTAGGCGGCGAACTAGAAGGTGCTCTGCGGCTTCTTCGCCGCAAAAAAATCCAGCAGCAGGGTATTCACCCGCTCGTGCGCCGTCAGTTGCAGCCAGTGGTCGGTGTCGCGGATGCGTTCAAAGCGGAATTCGCCATCGACGTAATGCGCCGAATCGCGCATCTGCTTTTCGCCGAGGGCCGGGTCGCGGTCGCTCCAGATCCCCATGACCGGAACTTTTACACGTGGCAAGGATTGGGGCAGCGCCAGCTTCATGTTGGCGCGGTAGTAGTTCAGCGCGGCCGTCAGGCGCCCCGGCGGATCGAGTTCGCGCTTCCAGAACTCGGCCTGGCCCGGCTCGCTCGTGAACTGGCGCAACGCGAACCAGTCGGCGGCCCGCAGCGTGTGCTCGGCAACGCCCGGCATGCAAAAGAACGGAATGTACGACATCCGCAGGTGCTGCAGGATGCCGGCATGGGCGATCGCCGACGGGTGGCCGGTCGACATCGCCACGAAGCGCTCGATGCGCGCCGGCGCCATCGCCGCCAGCTGCCAGCCGATGATGCCGCCCCAGTCGTGGCCGACCAGGTGCACCTTGTCGATGTTCAGCGCATCGAGCAGGCCGAGCACGTCGGCGCGCAGTTTATCCAGCGTGTAGTCGAGCACCTGCGGCGGCGCATCGGTACGGCCATAGCCGCGCAGGTCGGGCGCCAGCACGCGGAAACCCGCGCTGGCCAGCACCGGCACCTGCTTGCGCCAGACGATGTGGGTGTCGGGAAAACCGTGCAGGAGCAGGATCACGGGCCCCTGCCCGGTCGTGGTGGCGTGGATGTGGATGCCGTTCGCATGCACCATCAGGGATTCGTCGACCACAGCGATCTCCTAAGCTTAGCCTCCCGAACCATTCTACATGGGCTGCGTGATGATTACTTCCACGCCGCGCACTTGGTTTCCGCTTTGGCGGTATAGGCCTGGGCGCCCGGAATCGTCGACACGACCTTGTAGTAATCCCACGGGCCCTTCGATTCCTTCGGCGTTTTCACTTGCATCAGATACATGTCGTAGACCATGCGGCCGTCCGGGCGGATCTCGCCGTTCTTCGCGAACATGTCGTTGATTTTCGTCTTCCTGAGCTGGGCCATGACCTTGTCGGCGTCGTCGCTGCCGACCGCTTTCACGGCGTTCAGGTAGTTGGTGGTGGCCGAGTAATCCGCCGCCTGCAGCATCGACGGCTGCTTCTTCATCTTGGCGAAGTAGCGCTTGGCCCAGGCGCGGGTCTGGTCGTTCTGGTCCCAGTACCAGCCATCCGCCAGGTACAGGCCCTGGGTGGTGTTCAGGCCGAGGGTGTGGATATCGTTGATGAACACCAGCAGGCCGGCCATCTTCATGCTCTTGGTCAGGCCGAATTCGTTGGCGGCTTTCATGGCATTGATGAAGTCGCCGCCGGCGTTCGCCAGGCCCAGCACCTGGGCTTTCGAGGACTGCGCCTGCAGCAGGAAGGACGAGAAGTCGGAGGCCGACAGCGGGTGCTTCACGCTGCCGACCACGCTGCCGCCGTTGGCCTTGATGATGGCAGTGGCATCCTTTTCGAGCGACTGGCCGAAGGCATAGTCGGCGGTCAGGAAATACCAGGACTTGCCGCCCTGCTTGATCATGGCCGGCGCCGCCACGCGCGCCAGCGCCACGGTGTCGTAGGCGTAGTGCACGGTGTAGGGAGAACATTCCTCGTTGGTCAACCGGGCCGAGCCGGCGCCGATGGCGATGAAGACTTTCTTTTTCTCCTGCGCGACCTTGGCCATGGCCAGGCTGGCGCCGGAATTGGTGCCGCCGATCAGCATGTCGACGCCCTGCTGGTCGAACCACTCGCGCGCCTTGCTGGCGGCAATGTCCGCCTTGTTCTGGTGGTCGGCGACCATGAACTGGATTTTCTTGCCATTGACGGCAGCACCCAGGTCGGCGATCGCCATGCGCACGGCCTCGGCACCGCCGTTGCCGTCGATGTCGGAATAGACGCCGGACAGGTCGGTGATCATGCCGATCTTGATGGTGTCGCCTGAGAACTGGGACTGAGCCTGGGCCTGGGCCTGGGCGGTGAAGGACAGTGCCGCGGCAGTGGCGGCGATGGCGATGGCGCTGCGTTTCATGGGCGAGTCTCCGTTAAAGAAATCATTATATAAATGCCACGATACAACACATCGTTTGCGCCGGCGCCGCAATTCCGTCTGCGCCAGCGCAAACCCCTTGTGCGTTTATGATCAGCGTGCATCCTGCTGCGCCAGCAACTGGGCCGTCTTCTCGGCAATCATCAGCGTCGGCGAATTCGTGTTTCCCGAGGTAATAAAAGGCATGACCGAGGCGTCGACCACACGCAATCCGCGCACGCCTTTGACCCGCAGCGCGCTGTCGACCACCGCCAGCGGATCGTCCGCTTTGCCCATGCGGCAGGTCCCGACCGGGTGGAAAATCGTGGTGCCGATCAGGCCCGCGGCTTCGGCCAGTTCTTCCTCGCTGCGGTAGTGCGGGCCCGGCTTGAATTCCTCGGGCCGGTATTTCGCCAGCGCCTTCGATCCGACGATGCGGCGCGTCAGCGCCAGCGCATGTGCCGCCACCTGCCGGTCTTCCGGCGTGCTGAGGTAGTTCGGCGTGATTTTCGGGGGCGCGTAGCTGTCGTTCGCGGCGATGCGCACGTGGCCGCGCGAGGTCGGGCGCAGGTTGCAGACGCTGGCCGTAAACGCCGGGAAACCGTGCAGCGGATCGCCGAATTTTTCCAGCGACAGCGGCTGCACGTGGTATTGCAGGTTCGGTGTGGCCTGGCTGTCGTCGGAACGGGCAAAGGCGCCCAGCTGGGACGGCGCCATCGACATCGGCCCGCTCTGGAACAGCATGTATTGCAGGCCGATTTTCGCTTTCCCGAACCAGTTCGCGGCGGTCGTGTTCAGCGAGGGCGCGCCGGTGATCCGGTACACCATGCGCAGCTGCAGGTGGTCCTGCAGGTTTTCGCCCACGCCCGGCGCATCCACCAGCGGCGTGATGCCGTGCCTGGCCAAATCGGCGGCCGGACCGATGCCGGACAGCTGCAAAATGGTCGGCGAGCCGATCGCGCCGGCAGCCAACAGGGTTTCGCGCCGCGCCGTCGCGCTGAAAGCGCGGCCGCCGCCCGTAAATTGCACGCCGCGGCACAGCGGCCCCTGGGCGGTAGCGTCGATCAGCAGCTTTTCGACGTGGCAGCCGGTCATGATCGTCAGATTCGGCCGCTGCGAGGCCGGCTTCAGGAAAGCTTTCGCGGTATTCAGGCGGATGCCGCGGCGCTGGTTGACTTCGAAATAGGCACAGCCGGCATTGTCGCCGCCGTTGAAATCCTCGATCTTCGGGATGCCGTTCTGCGCTGCCGCCTCCCGAAAAGCATCCAGGATTTCCCAGGACAGGCGCTGGCGCTCCACTCTCCACTCGCCGCCGCTGCCGTGGATCGTGCTTTCGCCGCCGTGATGGTCTTCGCTGCGGCGGAACAAGGGCAGTACCTGGTCCCAGCGCCAGGTCGGATCGCCGGTGACCTCGGCCCAGCGGTCGTAATCGCCGGCCTGGCCGCGCATGTAGATCATGCCGTTGATCGAAGACGAGCCGCCCAGCACTTTCCCGCGCGGGTAAATCAGGGCCCGGCCGCCCAGACCGGGTTCGAGCTCGGTGCGGAACAGCCAGTCGGTGCGCGGATTGCCGATGCAGTAGAGGTAGCCGACCGGGATGTGGATCCACAGGTAATCGTCCTTGCCGCCGGCTTCGATCAAGAGCACCTGGACATCGGGCTTCCGTGTCAGGCGGTTGGCGAGCACGCAACCGGCCGTGCCGGCGCCCACGATGATGTAGTCGTATTCCCCTGCCGATTCCACGCTGCCCCCTCTATCCCTGGATATGGTGATGCTTCGTTCAGGCAAGCTTACCAGATCGTCAAGGCCAAGGCACTGTGGATAAGCTTTTGCATATCCACAGGTACCGATTGTGCGGAACACCGGGTTTTCGCACAGCGCGATTTTTTATCCATTTTTTCCCTCAGGCAAACGCAAGGCAAGCCCACCGGCTTATGCGGCACGTAAACGCCTGATCTTGTGGACAAAAGAGGGCTTATCCACAGATGAGCACCCCCGTTAACTACTACCACTATTCTGTATACAAGCTTTTGGTTGTAAACCTGGGGACCCGTTTCGTTTTGACGGCCTCGCCGAAAAAAATTTTTCGACGTCGGCTGGGCTGACGTCCTGCCAGCTCGAAGACTTCGAACACGACGCCTGGATCGGCTCGCTGCATTCCTCGCTACTCAAAAAAAAAACCGACTCCGGCGACAACGCCATGCCGGCCCGAGTCACGACTTCGATCGCGTCTGCGATCGCCAGAGCGGCACAACACTGCCGAAGCGTCCTGAAAACGCCGTGTTTGCCCGCAAACCGAAGGCGTCTGTGGACAAACCCATGCATATCCACAGGATCGAATGTGCGAAACCACGCGACTTGCTCACTGCCGTTTTTTTGTCCAGTTAACGTCCTCGCCAGACGCAAGCCTTGTTCAGCAGTTTGAAAACCACGTAAACCCTTGAGCTTGTGGAGAAAATCCGGCTTATCCACAGATCGGGCGGCGTTTACTATCACTACCAATTTATATATCTATCCAAGTTAACTAATACAAGGAAGCGGCTGCGCGTGGAAAACCAGGAACGCCAGGCTGGTCAAACCCAGGCAAAAGCGAACGCGACACCGAACTGCAGGCCGATGCACAGGTCAACACGGCGCACGCGTTTTTTTGTCTGCAGGAAGAAAGTGGAAAAGCCGATACCGCTGCAAGGAAGAACGCCGTTGCCATGCCGACCAGGGATCGTTGAAGGCTGAGGCCGTATGCAAACCGGCAAGTTGAGCCAGTGTTCAGCCACTGCCAGGCCTGCAAAACCGCATCGTCTGTGGAAAAACGCCTGCATATCCACAGCAGCAAATGTGCAGAAGCCATTTTTTTGCTGCTTGCGCGGCTTTTGTCCAAGATCGGTTCAGCTTGGATACAATGCTTTTCCAGCATATTCGGGCGCACGTAAACCGTTGACGCTGTAGATAAATCTCTTCTTATCCACAGCAGAGTGCGCGTTTACTATCTACTACCAGTTTTTATATACATCTTGTTTTATTAAAACACTGGGCTGCAAAACCGCTTCCAAACCGGCCATCAAGCCATCCAGGACGACAAAACCATGCGATTAGGGATCATCAGTGCCTTGCACGAAGAACAGCAGGGGCTCGTGGAGGCCATGCAGAGGCCCTACAAGCTCATCCACGGTATGCGCGAGTACTGGGGTGGAAACCTCTGGGAAATCGACGCTGTGTGCGTTTTATCGCGTATAGGCAAGGTTGCCGCTGCCATGACAGCGACGACGCTTGTGGAGAAGTTCGGTGTTACCCACATCCTGTTCACGGGCGTGGCCGGTTCCGGCGATCCTTCGGTACGCGTCGGCGACATCGTGGTGGCGGAAAACCTGGTCCAGCACGACATGGATGCGAGCCCGCTGTTTCCGCGTTATGAAGTGCCGCTGACCGGCCTCAGCCATTTTGCAGGCGACCGGCAGATGGCGCTGGCGCTCAGTCACGCGGCCCAGCGTTTTATCGAACTCGAGCTGGAAAAAGCGATCGATCCCCAGGAAAGGGCCGCATTCGCGCTCCAGGCGCCGCGCGTGCACCGTGGCCTCATCGCCAGCGGCGACCAGTTCGTCAGCCACAGGGAGCGTATCCAGGCCCTTGGCGGGGCACTGCCGGGTTTGTTGGCGGTGGAAATGGAAGGCGCCGCGGTGGCGCAGGTGTGTTTCGAGCTCGGCATCCCGTTTGGCGTGATCCGCACGGTATCCGACAACGCCAATGAAAACGCGGCCACCGACTTCATGCGCTTCGTGAAGTCGGTGGCCGCACAATATGCCTTTTATGTCGTCAGGCAGTTCTGTTCACAGCTGCACGGCACGCATTCAGCCCAGTAAGGTGTCGGCCGGTACGTAGTCGTAGCCCAGGTCCTGCGCCACGGCCGCGTAGGTCACCTTGCCCTGGCAGACGTTCAGGCCATTCTTGAGGTGCGGGTCCTCGCGCAGCGCCTGCCGCCATCCCTTATTCGCCAGCGCCACCGCATGGCCGATGGTCGCGTTGTTCAGGGCGAAGGTCGAGGTCCTGGCCACCGCGCCCGGCATGTTCGCCACGCAATAATGCACCACGCCGTCGACCACGAAGGTCGGATCGGCGTGCGTGGTCGCATGCGAGGTTTCGAAGCAGCCGCCCTGGTCGATCGCGACGTCGACCACCACCGCCCCCTTCTTCATGCGCGACACCATGTCGCGGGTCACCAGCTTCGGCGCCGCCGCGCCCGGCACCAGCACGCCGCCGATCACCAGGTCGGCCGACAAGACCGCCTCTTCCAGCGCATGCGCGTTCGAGTACAGGGTCGCGATCCGGTTGCCGTAGACCAGGTCGAGCTGGCGCAGGCGGTCGACGTTTTTATCGAGCACCGACACGCGCGCCCCGGTGCCGACCGCCATCTGCAGCGCATTGGTGCCGACCACGCCGGCGCCGATGATCACCACGTGGCCCGGCGCCACGCCCGGCACGCCGCCCAGCAGCAGGCCCATGCCGCCCTTCGATTTTTCCAGGTGGCTGGCGCCGGCCTGGATCGCCATGCGTCCCGCTACCTCGCTCATCGGCGCCAGCAGCGGCAGACCGCCGCCTGCACCGGTGATGGTTTCGTAAGCGATGCAGACGGCGCCGGATTTCACCAGCGCCGCGGTCTGCTCCGGATCCGGCGCCAGGTGCAGGTAGGTGTACAGGATCTGGCCTTCGCGCAGCATCGCGCATTCCTGCGGCTGCGGCTCCTTGACCTTCACGATCATGTCGGCGCGTTCGAAGATCTCCTGCGCGCCGGCGACGATGCCGGCACCCGCCGCGACATACTGCTCATCGGACAAGCCGATCTCAAAGCCGGCACCGGCCTGCACCAGCACCTGGTGCCCGCGCGCAACCAGCTCACGGACGCTGGGCGGGGTCAGGCCGACCCGGTATTCGTGGTTTTTGATTTCCTTCGGAACGCCAACTAACATGTCTTCCTCCAAGTTGAACAACTTAAACGACTGCACATGTGAAAACCGGGGCAGGCGCCCCGGTCGTTTCTTCTTATGATTACAAGCCCAGCGTCATCAGGCTTGCGTTACCGCCAGCCGCGGTCGTGTTGACGCACAAGGCCCGTTCCGCCACCAGCCGCCACAGGGCGACCGGCTCGCCCGGCTGGGTATCGACGATGCCGACGATGGCCCCCTGGCGCGCCGCCAGTTTCACCTGCAGCTCGCCCTTGACGCCGCTTTCCACCAGCGCCATCTGGAACTCGGTGCTGCCCAGTTCCGCGTCGCCGATGAAGCGCACGCGCTCCTTCACTTCCGCCGGCAGGCTGCCCAGCACCTGGTCGCGCGAATCCGCCAGCACCAGCGCGCGGTTGCCGGTAACCAGCACCGCCGCCAGTTGGTTCAGCAAACCCTTCGTATCGCCGGCCGCGCACAGAATCGCGCCGCGTGGCGTAAAACCGAGCACGTTGCGCTCGCCGGTCGGGCCCGGCAAGTCGATGCTTACGCCGTCCAGCGTGGTGATGGTGTAGCCCTCGGCCAGCACCGCCACGTCGCCATGGCCGTTGGCCTGCATCCAGCCCAGCAGGGCGTCCAGCGCGGCATTGCTGTGGCGCGCACGCTGCAGCAGCGGCGGCGCATTCTTCTGCAAGCGCTTCAGGTAGAGCGGGCCGCCGGCTTTCGGACCGGTGCCGGACTTGCCCTCGCCGCCGAAAGGCTGCACGCCGACCACGGCGCCGACGATATTCCGGTTCACGTAGATGTTGCCGACGTGGGCGCGCGCCGTAATGAAATCGATGGTCTCGTCGATGCGCGAGTGGACACCCAGGGTCAGGCCGTAGCCGGTGCCGTTGATGGTGTCGACCACCTTGCCCAGATCCGCACGGCGGTAGCGCACGATGTGCAGCACCGGACCGAAGACTTCGCGCTGCAGTTCCGCCATCGAACCGATTTCGAGCACGGTCGGCGGCACGAAGGTGCCCTGCGACTGCAACGCGGCCGGCAGTTCCAGCGCGAAATACTGTTTGGCGCTGGCCCTGGTACGCTCGATGTGGCCCAGCAGGTTCTGCTGCGCCTCGCGGTCGATCACCGGGCCGATGTCGGTGGCCAGGCGGTCCGGCACGCCGACACGCAATTCCTGCATCGCGCCCTTCAGCATCTTGATTGTTTTATCCGCGATGTCTTCCTGCAGGAACAGCACGCGCAGCGCCGAGCAGCGCTGGCCGGCGCTGTCGAAAGCCGACGACAGCACGTCCTGCACCACCTGCTCCGGCAGCGCCGAGGAATCGACGATCAGGGCGTTCTGGCCGCCGGTTTCGGCAATCAAGGGGATGTCATAGCCCTCTTCGACCGCGCGCCTGGCCAGCGTGCGGTTGATCAGCTGGGCGACTTCGGTCGAGCCCGTGAAAATCACGGCTTTGACGCGCGGATCGGCGGTCAGCGCGGCACCGACGGTTTCACCGCGGCCCGGCAGCAGCTGCAGCGCGCCCGCCGGCACGCCGGCCTCGTGGAACAGCTGCACGGCGCGGTGCGCGATCAGCGGGGTCTGCTCGGCCGGCTTGGCCAGCACCACGTTGCCGGCCGCCAGCGCGGCGGCGACCTGGCCCGTGAAAATCGCCAGCGGGAAGTTCCATGGGCTGATGCACGTTACCGCGCCCAGCGCCCTGGCCCCGCCCTCTTCGCGGATTTCGGCCGCGTAATAGCGCAGGAAGTCGACCGCTTCGCGGATCTCCGCGATCGCGTTCGGCAGCGATTTGCCGGCTTCGCGCACGGCCAGGGCCATCAGCTCGGCCATGTTCTGCTCGAACAGGTCGCCGACTTTGGCGACAATGCCGGCACGCGCGTCGGCGCCGAGTCCTTCCCAGGCCGGGAAGGCGGTTTGTGCCGCCTGCAGCGCGGTGTCGACGTCGGCCACCAGCGCCTCGGTCACCTGGCCGACGATATCGGCCGACTGCGCCGGATTGAGCACATTGATCGCGCCCACGGCTTCGACCGGACCGTCGACCAGCGGCGCCGCCAGGTAATGGCGCGCCGTCGCGAGTTCTTCGCCCAGCTTGCGCAGCACGTCTTCATTCGCCAGGTCGAGGCCGGCGGAATTCTTGCGTTCCGGGCCGAACATGTTCACCGGCAGCGGAATGCGCGGGTGCGGCAGGCATCTGGCGGCGCGCGCCTGCTCGAACGGGTCGGCCAGCAGGGTGTCGATCGCCACGCTTTCGTCGACGATCTGGTTCACGAAGGACGAGTTGGCGCCGTTTTCCAGCAGGCGGCGCACCAGGTAGGCCAGCAGGGTCTCGTGCGAACCGACCGGGGCGTAGATGCGGCAGGCTTTACCAAGCTTGTCGGCGCCCACGACCTGGTCGTACAGGGTTTCGCCCATGCCGTGCAGGCACTGGAACTCGTAGTTGCTGACGCCATCCGCCTTGGCCCAGGTGTAGATCACCGACAGGGTATGGGCATTGTGGGTCGCGAACTGCGCGTAGATGACGTCGGTCGCAGCCAGCAGTTTTTTGGCGCAAGTCAGGTAGGAGACATCCGTGTACACCTTGCGCGTATACACCGGGTAGCCGGACAGGCCATCCACCTGGGCGCGCTTGATCTCGGCGTCCCAGTACGCACCCTTGACCAGGCGTACCATGAATTTCTGGCCGCTGCGGCGCGCCAGGTCGACCACGTAGTCGATCACGAAGGGGCAGCGTTTTTGATAAGCCTGTACCACCAGGCCGATGCCCTCGAAGCCGGCCAGTTCGGGATCGAAAGCCAGCGCTTCCAGCATGTCGAGCGAAATTTCCAGACGGTCGGCTTCCTCGGCGTCGATATTGATGCCGATGTTGTACTGTTTGGCCAGCAGCACCAGTTTGCGTACGCGCGGCAGCAACTCTCCCATCACGCGTGCGTACTGCGCGCGGCTATATCTCGGGTGAAGAGCGGACAATTTGATCGAGATGCCCGGGCCGTCCTTGATGCCGCGCCCGTTCGAAGCGCGGCCGATCGCGTGGATCGCCGCTTCGTAGGACGCGTAATAATTCTCGGCGTCGAGTTCGGTCAGCGCCGCTTCGCCCAGCATGTCGTAGGAATAGCGGTAGCCGCGGGCTTCATTGTCGCGGCTGTTCTTCAGCGCTTCATTGATCGTCTGGCCGGTCACGAACTGGTTGCCCAGCATGCGCATGGCCATGTCGACGCCCTTGCGGATCAGCGGTTCGCCGCCCTTCGCGATCAGGCGGGTCAGCGCCGCGCCGAGCCCTTTTTCGCTGCTGCTCGAGACCAGCTTGCCGGTGATGAGCAGGCCCCAGGTGGCCGCGTTCACGAACAGCGAAGGCGATTCGCCCAGGTGCTTCTTCCAGTCGCCGCGGCTGATCTTGTCGGCGATCAGGCGGTCGGCGGTGTCGCTGTCCGGGATGCGCAGCAGCGCTTCGGCCAGGCACATCAGCGCCACGCCCTCTTCCGAGGACAGCGAGAATTCATGCATCAGCGCATCCACGCCCGAGGAACGGGTGCGTTTTTCGCGCACGCTCGACACCAGGCGGTGCGCCAGCATGTAGGCGTCGGCGGAGGCGGCGGCGCCCTGCGCCAGCAGCCATTCGACGGCGGCGGTCTCGTCGCGGCGGTAGGCGCTGGTGATGGCGGCGCGCAGCGGCGTCTGTTCGCGTTTGGTCTCGGCCTGCAGGGCGTCGAAAGGAACGAAGGTGATGGCCGGGGTGGCGGCAATGTTCATGGAAGCTTAGTGAAAAGTAAAAGTGGGTCTAGATGCGCAAAACGCCGGTCCATCGACGATGGCCGGCGCAAGTGCAAATACGGGATACATGAATTCGATTGTAGAGGGAAATCTTCTGGATTAATTCTGTTTTTACAGAAGACTAGCAATAGATAGTTTTTGGTGAGAGAATTTCGCCAAATAATATTTATAGTGGAGAGCGACAAACATGCTGGACAAGATCAGCAAGAAAATCCTTGCCGAGTTGCAGAGCGACGGGCGTATCAGCAACGTCGAGTTGGCTGCGCGCGTCAACCTGTCCCCTGCGGCCTGCCTGGAGCGGGTCCGCAAGCTGCACGAGTCCGGCTATATCATGGGTTACACCGCCCAGCTGAATCCGCAATTACTGGACGTGTCGCTGCTGGTTTTCATCGAAGTGGTGTTGGACCGCACCACCCCGGAAGTCTTCGACGCCTTCAAGCAGAGCGTGCAATTGATCCCGGAAGTCCTGGAATGCCACATGGTGGCCGGCGGCTTCGACTACCTGGTCAAGGCGCGGGTGAAAGACATGGCGGCCTACCGCGAATTCCTCGGTAAAACCCTGCTGCAGAAAGGCGTGCGCGAGACGCACACCTATGCGGTGATGGAAGAGGTCAAGAATACCACCAAGCTGCCGATCAAATAAGCAGACCCGCACCGCACGCACGTCGTCCCCGCCTGCGCGGGACGACGGGTCCAGGGCGCAAGCCTCAAGCAATCTTCTCCATTTTCTCCGACATTTCCGACTTCTGCGGCAAAGTCTTCTGCGCCGTCACCGACAACTGCTCGAGGTTCTTGCGCAGCCAGCGGTGCGCCGGGCTGCGGCCATCGCGTTCGTGCCACAGCATGTCCAGGTGCACGGCCGGTAGCTGGAACGGCAACTCTCTCCACACCAGGGCGTCGGCGGCGCCGGTCGAGGCGATCAGGTGGCGCGGCAGCACCGTGACCAGGTCGGAATTGGCGACCACCCGGCCGGCGGTGAAGAATTGGTTCACGGTCAGCAGGATGCGGCGTTCGCGGCCGATCTGGGCCAGCGCCTCGTCGACCAGGCCGTGCGCGCGGCCCGAAAAACTCACCAATAAATGGTCCGCCTTGCAATAGGCGTCCAGGTCCAGCTTGTCCTTGGCCAGCGGGTGATTCTTGCGCATCACCGCCACATATTCGCCCGAATACAGGCGCTCATGGCGGATCGGCGAGCCGGTTTCATACGACAGCTGGGCCGCCACGCCGGGGAAGAAGCCGACGGCCAGGTCGATGTCGCCGCGCAGCAGCATCGGCCGCGGTTCGCGCGTGGTCAGCGGCACCATGCGGATATTCACCCCGGGCGCTTCCTTTTCGATCGAACGCACCAGCGAAGGCAGCCACAGCGCCGCCGTGGCATCCGCCATCGCCAGCCGGAAGGTGGCCTGGGCCTTCGACACATCGAAGGTTTCCGGCATCACCGCCGCTTCCAGCGCGGCCAGCGCCTGGCGCACGGCCGGCCATAGCGCTTCGGCGCGCGGCGTCGGTTTCACCCCGTAGGCGGTACGGATCAGGAGCTCGTCGCCGAGGCTTTCGCGCAGGCGCTTGATGGCGTTCGACACCGCGGGCTGGGTCATCGCCAGGTGGCCGGCGGCGCGGGTCAGGTTTTGCTCGGTCATGACGGCGTCGAAGACGCGGAGCAGGTTCAGGTCAAGCGTGAGAAAGCTCATGGGATCCGTTGGGGTGCGATTTTCAGGTTGCGGCTAGTGTACCCGATTTCCATTCACGATCAGTATAAGGACCATCAGGAAACGTGATTAGATTTATATGTTGCGTTGCACTATAGTTACATCGAACCTTAACATCCAAACACATCCGTACGCTTAACCGAGCCTTAGCACCATGTCTTTCGCCGACACCCTGTTCCAGCTACCCCTGAGCGCCGTGCCCTTCACGCAGCTCTTCATCGGCATGGCCGAACTGCTTCTGCTGGGCGCCGTGCTGATGTTCTTCCGCCCGCTCTTGATTGGCATCGCCCGCGCGCTGGTGCTGGTGGTGCGCCCGCGTCCGTCGAAGGACGCGCTGGCCGCCCGCCGCAAGCTGCGCCTGACGCCTGCCGCCGAGGGCGCGCTGCGTTCCTGATCCTTTATTTACCGTCTTTCTCCTTGAACGGCGCCCGGGTAACCGGGTGCCGTTTTTTTTCGTCCGTCGCTCCCGCCTGATACCGTTTTGCCTTCCGTACCGAGCGGGAATGAAGAATCGCCGTCGACTTCCGGTCGATCCGGTTTTCTGGGGATTTTTTACGCTTTCGATTTAACAATCAGTCGATGCCGTATGCGGTGTGCATGGAATCGAATATCGTTAAATCATGAGAATGCGTGACAATGCATGAGTGTTAAGCGAATAATCAAAGGAGTTGAGCGACAAGGCTCTGTGTCGTACGGTATCTGCCCAGTGGTGTTATTTCGCGCATGAACGATGCAAGAAGAATGAACAATGACTATTAATGAAGACGTAATGCCGCCATGAAAAGCGAAGTTCAACAATAGTAGATGGTGCTGGATAATTTATCGTTACATCGATCCAGTCGAACGCATGTGCCACCAGCGCCTTCATGACCCCACATGGGGGTTCACCCCTGCCAAAAAAACGGCAGTCGCGCAGTCAAAAAATCGGGACGAAAAAAAAGGGCGGCGCCGGTTGCCCGGGGCCGCCCAAACCAGGATCAGAAAGGGGTTACTTGGCTTCGCCGAGCAGGGCCGGCTTCAGCGACTTGTCGACCGGCTTGTCGCCCAGCCAGATGCGCAGGATGGCGTTATAAAAATTGACGTCGGGGATGGCGTCGCCGATCTTCTTGCCGTTCAGCTCAGCCTGGGTACCGGTGCCCGGGATCCAGTCCAGGTGCAGCACGTCGCCCTTTTTGAGGCCATCGACGCTGGCGAAGATCTCGCCCATCTTGCCGATCTGCGCCACGATCTTCTGTTTTTCCGCCTTGTCGACGTTTTCGTTCAGGCCATCCATGAAAGCCTTGCCGAAATCTTCGGAGGAGATGTCGCGCGCCATCTGCAGGGTCACGCGGCGCGGGCCTTCCTGCTTCAGGATATCGGCCACGGCGCTCTTCTTTTCCGGCAGATACAGGCCGGCCGCATACACCTTGATGATCAGCTTGGTGCGCATGCCGGCGCCGTTCAGTTTCAGGTCCTTGCCGGCGACCTTGGCGGTGTCCTCGAACTTGTAGCCGTTGACGTCGACCGAGGCCTGGGCCGGCAGGCTGACGGCGGCCGCCAGCAGGGCGCCGGCCATCATGCCCTTGACGACGAGGCGGCGGGTAAAGGAAGGGGTGAAGGTGGAAGTCATGCTTGTGTCTCCTCGAATTGAACGGTAATGCACTGTTGTAATGGCTTGGTAATGGCTTAACCCAGCGTCAGCCGCGGGCTGCGCGCCGCCAGGCCCGGTTCCTGCGCCGCAGCCGGGTCGAGCTTGAAGACGCTGACCGCGCGCGCCAGACGCGCCGCCTGTTCCTGCATCGCCGCCGCCGCCGCCGCCGCCTCTTCGACCAGCGCCGCGTTCTGCTGCGTGGTCTGGTCCATCTCGACGATGTTCTGGCTGACTTCGGCGATGCCGGCGCTCTGCTCCACGCTGGCGGCGGTGATCTCGGCCATGATGTCGGTCACGCGGCGCACGCTCTCGACCACCTCGGCCATCGTTACGCCGGCCTGCTCGACCAGGTGGCTGCCTTCATGCACTTTATCCACAGAATCGCTGATCAGCAACTTGATCTCTTTCGCCGCCGCCGCCGAGCGCTGCGCCAGGTTGCGCACCTCGCTCGCCACCACGGCGAAACCGCGGCCCTGCTCGCCCGCGCGGGCCGCTTCGACGGCGGCGTTCAGGGCCAGGATATTGGTCTGGAAGGCAATCCCGTCGATCACGCCGATGATGTCGACGATCTTCTTCGAGGAATCCGTGATCGAACCCATGGTGGCGATCACGTGCGACACCACGGAACCGCCGCGCGCCGCCACTTCGGAGGCCTGGGCCGCGAGGGCGTTGGCCTGGCGTGCATTGTCCGCGTTCTGCTGCACGGTATCGGTCAGTTCGCGCATCGAGTGCGAGGTCTGGGCCAGCGAACTGGCCTGGACTTCGGTGCGGCTCGACAGGTCGAGGTTGCCGCTGGCAATTTCGCCGGACGCGCCGGACATCGATTCGGTGCTGGAGCGCACTTCGCCGACGATGCGGATCAGGCTGGCGTTCATGTGGCGCAGCGCGTCCATCATCTGGCCGGCTTCGTCGCGGCTGTCGACCGCGATCTCGCTGGTCAGGTCGCCGTCGGCAACACGCTGGGCGATCTGCACCACCTGCGCCAGCGGTCCCGTGATGCTGCGCGTGGACAGGATCGCCACGCCCAGCGACAGGAAGCAGGCGGCGCCCGCCAGCACCAGGATCAGCATCTCGGTGCGGCGCGTGGCCGCCGCCGCATCCCGGCCGGCCTGGTTCATGGCGGCGTTCTGGTAGGCGACGAATTTATCCAGCTGCTCGAAATAGCGGGCTTGCTGGGGACGCAGCGAGAACATGAATTTGACCATGGCCTCGTCTTTCTTGTCCTCGTTGACCAGGCCGATGAATTTGGTCTGGGCCGGCAGGAATTTATCCTGAATGACAGCGATCGCCTTCAGGATCTCGGTCCCTTCGGGGTCAACGGCATGTTTCGCCAGTTCTGCCACCGCCGCGCTGGCCTTGGCGCTTCTGGCTTCGGTATTCGCCAGTTCCTTTTTGATCTGGTCCGGATCGCTCATGATCAGGACATTCAGCATGCTGCGCGTGGCTTCGCTGACGTCTTCCTTGACGCGGTTGGCGGCCACTGTGTTGGCGTAGCGCACCTGCACCAGCGTTTCCATCTCCTTGTTCAGGCTTTCCATCCGTAGATACGAGATCCCCGCCAACACCATCAGCAAGGCAATCACGAAGCCGAAGCCCACGGCCAGACGCTGGCCGATACTCATGTTTCTAATCATTTTGTCTCCTGGTCCCTTTGGAAAAGTATGGACGTGCTATTTTTTTGATAATAAATATAGCACCATTCAATTTGCCCAAATTAAATATTTACGACTATTTCCATGCTGCAAGTGCACAACCGATAGTTACCGGATGCAGTCTCAGAGCGGGACAGGAGGATATTGCCGTGCAACACGGGCAAGGAGGAGAGGTGGAGGGATGTTGCGTGGATGCCTACACGGCAGGCTTCAGGCGCAGTCGCCCTGCTCGCGCTCGATCGCGGACAGCACGGCCTTCGCATCCGCGTGTTGCGCCAGTTCGTCCGCTTCGCGATCGGGCTTGTCGCTCACCCCGGGCATGTCGCGCCGTAGTTCTTCCAGCAGCGCAATGATCTTGCTGCTCTTTTCTTCGGTGAGCAGGTTGACCTGCAGGTCGAGGTGGGCGTGGTGGTCGGCCAGCCTGGACATCCGGTTCTGGCGGATCAGCACGGTGGTCGAGATGACGAAGGCGTTCAGGCTGACGAAGCCCTGCAGCCAGAAAAAGGGCGGCTCGTCGAAGGTTTGCCAGCCCAGTTCCTCGGCGCCCAGGTTGGCGGCGATCCAGAGCAGCACCAGCACCAGGTTGGCGACCACGTAGCCCGGACTGCCGAGAAACAGGGCAATCTTCTCGACCATTTTCTGGGTGGTCGAAGCGTGCTCTTCGTTGCGTGCATAAAACTCGGCGATGGTGCCGATGTTTTCGTTGACCGAAGCGGGAAGCGCGGGCGCCGGCTCGTCAGCGCCTTCAGGGGCTTTGTCCATGACACGAGCATAGCATGTTGTTCAACATGCTATGCGCATCGCTGGACGTTCAGGCTGCGGCTTTGGCGGCAGTCAGCTTTTCGTACTTGGCCTGGAGCTCTTCGCGGGTTTCGCGCCACTCGGGATTGAAGGGGATGCAGGCGACCGGGCACAGGGCCACGCATTGCGGTTCGTCGAAGTGGCCGACGCACTCGGTGCACTTGTGCGGATCGATCTGGTAGAACTCCGCGCCCATCGAGATCGCGTCGTTCGGGCACTCGGGCTCGCACACGTCGCAATTGATGCAGTCGTCGGTAATCAGCAAAGCCATTTTATTAAAACCTGTAGGGATCAGGCCTTCGGTGCGGCGGCGGCGCTCAAGGTGGCGATTTTCTTCTGCAGCCAGCGGTCGACCGAAGGGAACACGAATTTGGAGACGTCGCCGCCCAGCATCGCGATCTCGCGCACGATGGTGCCGGAGATGAACTGGTACTGGTCGGACGGGGTCAGGAACAGGGTCTCGACGTCGGGCAGCAGGTAGCGGTTCATGCCCGCCATCTGGAACTCGTACTCGAAGTCGGACACGGCGCGCAGGCCGCGCACGATCACGCGCGCGTCATGCTGGCGCACGAAATCCTTGAGCAGGCCACTGAAGCTTTCGACCTTCACGTTCGGATAGTGGCCGAGCACCTCGTTGGCGATTTCCAGGCGTTCGTCGAGCGAGAAGAAGGGTTTCTTGTTCTTGCTGTCGGCGACACCGACGACCAGGGTGTCGAACAGACCCGATGCGCGACGCACCAAATCCTCGTGGCCGCGGGTCAGCGGATCGAAAGTTCCTGGATAAACGGCTACAACCATTGCGGCTCCCTGGGAGAATGCACCTGAATAAGCGCGCATTATGCCTGAAAATTCGGCAGCCGCCCCCCTGTAGGGCAGATTTGCCGCTTTTTAGTGCAACTTGAGCAAATGAAAGTGCACCATGCCGGCTTTATCGCCACGCACCAGCTGCCAGCCCGACAACCATTCCGGGGTGCTCCCCTCTTCGGCGCCGAACGGCAGGGCCGCGCCCGATTCCGCATACACCAGGCCGCCCTCCTTCAACAGGCCGGCGCACAGCGGCAGGGCCTGGCTCAGGAAATCCTGTTGATAAGGCGGATCGAGGAAGATGACATCGAAGCGCTGGCCGCGCTGGGCCAGGTCGCGTGCCACCGCCATGGCGTCCGCACGCAGGATGCGCACATTGTCGGCTTTCAGTTTTTCCTTGATCGTCTCGAGCTGGCGCACCACCGGACCAAGCGTGTCGATCATGGTCACCGAGCGGACACCGCGGCTGGCCGCCTCGAAGCCGAGGGCGCCGCTGCCGGCGAACAGGTCGAGACAGTCGAGGCTATCCCAGTCGCCATCGACCTGGTGCCGGATCCAGTTGAACACGGTCTCGCGCACGCGGTCGGGGGTGGGGCGCAGGCCGAAGGCGTCGAGCACCGGCAAGGGGGTGCGTTTCCAGGTGCCGCCGATGATGCGGACTTGCTGCGGCGGGCCCGGACGGCGCGGGTAGGAAGGTTTGTGTGAGGACTTCTTTTGCATGGCGGGACTATAGCATGTGCGTGGGCATGGGATGCCCACCCTGCCTGGGGCCGTAGGGTGGGCACCCCATGCCCACGACTGCATTACTTGCCTTGCGCCAGCGCGTTGAAATCGTTGATCCAGCCCTGCATGCGCTGCTGCGCATGCTGTTTCTGCTGCGGCGTGGTCATCTTGATGGCGGTCAGGATGAATTTCGAGGTGCTGTCCACGTAGGCGTCATAGAAAGCCTTGCGATCCGGTGCGTCCATGCGGCCGAAGAAGTCGCGCAGCAGGTCGTGGATCGCCGCCATGGTCTGGTCCTTGTTCAGCTTCTGTTCCTTCACCCGGCGTAGCAGGGCCACGATCTTCTTCTGGCGCAGCACACGTTCCTGCAGGAAGACGTCGTTGTCGAGCGGACGCGCATCCGACGCGCGGCGCAGTTGCATTTCCTGTTCGCGGCTGAAACTGCCGAACCACAGCTCGAACTGGTCCATCGCCTTCTTGAAACGGGCTTTATGCTGGTCTTCGACGCTGCCGCTCATGAACTCCTTGCGGAACTTGTCGTTGTTCTTGGCGAACTTCTGCTCCATCTGCGCGATCTGGGCAGGTTTAATGGTCATCGCCAGGTCGGCCAGCTGCGGCAAAGCTTTGAAGGCCAGCAGCTCGGTGCGGGCCATGATGTCGCGGTAATCGGACAGCAATTCTTCCTGGGTCACATTGCCGTCGCCCATTTGCCGCTGCATCTTGGTCAGCAGGCCGGCGTAATCGCGCAGCTGGGTCGTGCGGTGCCACTGGAACAAGTTATTGATGTCTTTCTTGACCTCGTCGGACTGATCGCTGTCCAGATCGATGTAAGCATTCAACCACCAGTACAGCAGCGTGTCGCCGTGGTTATAGGTGAAACGGATGGTGCTGCAGGCAGCCAGCATGGCCATCAATGCCACCAGAAACAGCAGACGTGCGCGGTGGACCAAGTGTTGGGGCGTGTTAAACTTTTTCATATTATTCAACTACATTTTCTATTGAGAACGGCACCTATGAACGTAGTCATCCTCGCCGCTGGCATGGGAAAGCGCATGCAATCCGCCCTGCCAAAAGTCCTGCATCCTCTTGCCGGCAAGCCGCTGTTGCAGCATGTCATCGACACGGCACGCAGTCTTAACCCGACTAAATTATGCGTGATTTACGGGCACGGCGGCGCAGCGGTGCCGAGTGCGGTACACGAATGGAGTACGGACGCGGGCATCGTCATCGACACCGCACTGCAGCAACCGCAGCTGGGCACCGGCCATGCCGTCATGCAAGCCCTGCCCCAGATCGACGAGAACGCGCCGACCCTGGTGCTGTACGGCGACGTGCCGCTGACCACCAGCGCCAGCCTGCAACGCCTGGTCGAGGCGGCCGGCGACGACAAGCTGGCAATCTTGACCGTGGTACAGGATAACCCTTTCGGCCTGGGCCGTATCATCCGCGAAAACGGGCACATCGTCCGCATCGTCGAGGAAAAGGATGCGACCGAAGAAGAACGCGCGATCAAGGAAATCAACAGCGGCATCATGGTCATCCCGACCCAGTACCTGAACAGCTGGCTCGGCGCGCTGAAGAACAACAACGCGCAGGGCGAATACTACCTGACCGACATCGTGGCCCAGGCGGTCGCGAACGGCGTGCCGGTGGTGTCGGCCCACCCGTCGGCCGAGTGGGAAGTCGCCGGCGTGAACAGCAAGGTGCAGCTCGCCGAACTCGAGCGCCGCCACCAGCTGAACATCGCCCATACCCTGCTGGAAAAGGGCGTGCACTTGCTGGATCCGGCACGCATCGACGTGCGTGGCGAACTGATCTGCGGCCGCGACGTCTCGATCGACGTCGGCTGCGTGTTCGAGGGCAAGGTCGAACTGGCGGACGGCGTGACGATCGGCGCCAACTGCGTGCTGGTGAACACCAAAGTGGCTGCCGGCGTGCACATCAAACCCTTCTGCCACCTGGAAGACGCGATCGTCGGCGAGAAATCGCAGATCGGCCCGTATGCGCGCCTGCGCCCGGGTACCGAACTGGCAGAAGATGTCCACATCGGTAACTTTGTCGAGGTGAAGAACAGCAAGGTCGCCGCGCACAGCAAGGCGAACCATTTGGCCTATGTCGGCGATGCCGATGTCGGCTCGCGCGTCAACATCGGCGCCGGCACGATTACCTGCAACTACGATGGCGCCAACAAGTTCCGCACGGTGATCGAAGACGAGGCCTTCATCGGCAGCGATACCCAGCTGGTGGCGCCGGTACGCGTCGGCAAGGGCGCGACCCTGGGTGCCGGCACCACGCTGACCAAGGATGCGCCGGCCGGCAAGCTGACCATTTCCCGTCCCAAGCAGATGACGATCGAAGGCTGGACCCGTCCGGTCAAGAAAAAGTAATCCACCGCCTGCGCACAGTCAGCCCACAGCAAAGCCACAGGAAGATCACAAGATAATCACATTCTGGCCCACCGGCTTTGCACAGGCTTTTCGGATAGTCATCCACAAAGTCATCCACAGGCCCGCACGGTATTCCGGCGGGCCTGTGTTGTTTGCTGAGCCTTGTTTTCCTGAGGCTTTCGGCAAATCCTGGCGGCCCGGCAAGCGCCGCGCAGGATGCCGGTTTTGCAGCTTATCCACAGTGCATGAAGCGCATACAGCGCGCTGCAAGATGCGATTTATGCGGTTTGCATGGCCGAATGCTCATCCATTCAGCAATTTAACAATTCATCCACAGCCTGCTGTGAATAGTTTGTGAATTACTTTTGATGAGACAAGGTTTACAGGTAAACAGCTTATCCACATTGTCCACAGGTGCCTGTGGATAGCTTGTGCGTGAACGCTGTTCAGACCACGACGCGGGTCTCGAACTTGCTGCGAAAGGTCGAGAAATAAGCTTTGACGTTGCGTACATTGCTGTGCGTGGTGAACAGGCGGTGCGCCAGCGCATGGTAGGCCGGCATGTTCGTCACCTGCACCACCAGCACGAAGTCGGGCCCGGGCGCGACGCGGTAGCACTGCAGCACCGCGGCTTCATCGGCAACGACAGCTTCGAACTCGGCCATGCGGTCCGCCGCCTGCACGTCCAGCGTGATCTCGACGATGGCGGTCAGCCTGGCGCCGACCTTGTCCGGCGATACGATCGCAACTTGCCGTTCGATAACACCGCTCGCGGTCAGCTGTTTGACACGCCGCAGGCAAGTTGGCTGGGACACGTGTACCAATTCCGCCAACTCGGCATTGGTGTGAGAGGCATCAACTTGCAAGGTATTCAGGATGCGACGATCAAGTTCGTCCAGGTTTTCGGGCTCTGTCGACATTTTTATAAAGTTTATGAGGATATTTGAAATAATATTTCACGGTTACGAGGTCATGAAAGAATCTATCAAAAAGAGGTAGATTTAGTAAGCATATTTCATGACGCCTACTCTACATTAGTGACATCTGTTAATTTTTATTGGAGTTCATCATGTGCGGTATCGTCGGAGCAGTAGCCCAGCGCAATATCACCCCTATCCTGATCGAAGGTCTGAAGCGCCTTGAATACCGTGGCTACGATTCCTGCGGCGTTGCTCTGCACGTCGATGGCCGCCTGCAGCGTTCGCGCAGCACCTCGCGCGTGGCCGATCTCGAATCCCAGATCAAGGAAACCGAACTGCAAGGCTTTACCGGCATCGCCCACACCCGCTGGGCCACCCACGGTGCCCCGGCCACCCAGAACGCCCACCCGCACTTCTCGCCGACCGAAGAGAACGCCCGCATCGCCCTGGTCCACAACGGCATCATCGAGAACCACGACGAGCTGCGCCGCGAACTGAGCGACCTCGGCTACAAATTCACCAGCCAGACCGACACCGAAGTCATCGCCCACCTGGTCGACCACATGTACAACGGCGACCTTTTTGAGACCGTGCAGCAGGCCGTGAAGCGCCTGCACGGCGCCTACGCGATCGCCGTATTCTGCCGCGAAGAGCCGCACCGCGTGGTGGCTGCACGCCAGGGCTCGCCGCTGATCGTCGGCCTCGGCAAAGGCGAGAACTTCGTGGCGTCGGACGCGATGGCGCTGGCTGGCACCACCGACCAGATCATTTACCTGGAAGAAGGCGACGTGGTCGACCTGCAGCTGGCCCGCTACTGGATCGTCGACGTCGACGGCCGTCCTGCCGAGCGCGAAGTCAAGACGGTGCACGCCCACACCGGCGCCGCCGAACTCGGTCCATACCGTCACTACATGCAGAAGGAAATCTTCGAGCAGCCGCGCGTGGTCGGCGACACCCTCGAAGGCGTCACCGGCATCATGCCGGAACTGTTCGGCGACGAGGCGTTCCGCGTTTTCAAAGAGATCGACCGCGTGCTGATCCTGGCCTGCGGCACCAGCTATTATTCTGGCCTGACCGCCAAGTACTGGATCGAATCGGTGGCCAAGATCCCGGTGAGCGTCGAGATCGCCAGCGAATACCGCTACCGCGACAGCGTCCCGCATCCGCAGACCCTGGTCGTCACCATTTCGCAGTCCGGCGAGACCGCGGATACGCTGGCCGCGCTGAAGCACGCGCGCAGCCTGGGCATGACCCACACGCTGACCATCTGCAACGTCGCCCACAGCGCCATGGTGCGCGAGTGCAAGCTGGCCTACATCACCCGCGCCGGCGTGGAAGTCGGCGTGGCTTCCACGAAAGCCTTCACCACCCAGCTGGCCGCCCTGTTCCTGCTGACCCTGACGCTGGCGCAAGTCAACGGCCGCCTGAGCGACGAGGAAGAAGCGACTTACCTGAAGCAGATGCGCCACCTGCCGGTCGCGCTGAGCGCGGTGCTGGCGCTGGAACCGCAGATCATCGCCTGGGCCGAGGAATTCGCCCGCAAGGAAAACGCCCTGTTCCTGGGCCGCGGCATCCACTACCCGATCGCCCTGGAAGGCGCCCTGAAACTGAAGGAAATCTCGTACATCCACGCCGAAGCCTACCCGGCAGGCGAGCTGAAGCACGGCCCGCTGGCGCTGGTGACCGAAGAGATGCCGGTGGTGACGATCGCCCCGAACGATGCGCTGCTGGAAAAGCTGAAGTCGAACATGCAGGAAGTGCGCGCCCGCGGCGGCCAGCTGTACTGCTTCGCCGACGTCGACACCCAGATCACCTCGAGCGAAGGCCTGCACGTGATTCGCCTGCCGGAACACTACGGCCTGCTGTCGCCGATCCTGCACGTGGCGGCGCTGCAGCTGCTGGCGTACCACACCGCGCTGGCGCGTGGTACCGATGTCGACAAGCCGCGGAATCTGGCGAAGTCGGTGACGGTGGAGTAAGCGGTCGGCTGGCCGCCTAGCGCGACCCCTGGTTGGCCCAGCCTGCGTTCTCGAGCGCGGCTGCGGCCGCCTGTTCCGCCGGCAGGGCACTGTCCCAGCGCGCCGCATTCAGGCGGGCGCCCGTGATGTCCACAGAGGCCTCCGAGGCCAGCCACAGCAGCGGTTCGACCACCACTTCCGGCCGCAGCAACTGGCGGCGCACGGCATCGGGGACGCCGTCCGGGATCATGCCGGTGTCGGTGGCGCCGCCGGGCAGCAGGCCGTTGACGGTGACCCCGGTGCCGGCCAGATCCTGGGCCCAGATCACGGTTTCGGACTCGAGCGCGGCCTTGGATGGGCCGTAGGGCGAAAAGCCGGCGCGGCGCATGGTCTCGTGGTTCATCGTGATGTTGATGACGCGGCCCCAGCGCTGGCGCAGCATGTGCGGCACGGCCGCCTTGGCCATCAGGAAAGGACCGTTGACGTTGGTATCGACGATGGTCCGCCAGGTGTCGCTGTCGACCTCCCAGAAGCGTGTCGCTTCGGTCAGGAAGGTCGGGCTTACATATTTCATGCCGCGGCCGGCGTTGTTGACCAGGATGTGCAGGCCGCCGAAGGCAGCGATGGCCTCAGTGACCAGGCGCCGGCAATCGGCTTCCCGGGTCACGTCCGCCTGCAGCGCCAGTACGCGGCGCGCACCGAGCTCTACATTGATATCGTCGGCGACCTTGCGGACTTCGTCCGTCTGGCGCGCGGCCGAGACGACGACGCTGGCACCGGCGCGGGCCAGGCCCAGGGTCATCGCATGCCCGAGTCCGCGGCCGCCACCGGTGACGATGGCAACCTTGCCCTCGAAAGATGCCGTTTTCATTCCTGCCTCCCTGCATGGTCTGTCGCGTCCGGCGACGGGAGCTACAGCATACATTCCGGAGGCGCTGCGCGCTGCGTGGCGCGTGGAATCAGTTCACGGGACGGAAATTCGACCGCTTCAGGTTCCGCAGGAGCTTGACCACCCGACCCAGGAGCGACGGCAGGAAACCGCTGCGCTGCTCGTTTTCCAGCAGCATCCGTTTTTGCTGTTGAAGAAAATTGTCCAGCGCATTTCTGAAAGCACGCCTGCCATACCGGCAGTACTGCAGGCGCGACCGATAGATGTCCAGATTGGCCACATCGCGCGCAACCCCCAGCAGTTTGAATTTGTAGGGGTTCCGCCCCCAGAGCAGATGGGCCTCCCTGGCGCCGCGCTGGATTTTTTCCGTCATGGCCAGATAGCAGCACAACATGCCCAGGCTGTATTTCGCGAACCGGGTATCGTAGCCATTCAGGAGCGCGAAATAATGCTCGCCGAGGCGAAAGCTCAAACTGCCGCCGCATACTTTGCCGTCCAGCAGGGCCAGGACCAGCAAGCCGTTGGTCCTGGCAAGTTCGGTCATCCATGACGCCTCTTGCGGCGTGATGCCGAACTTGATGCGTTTCTCGTTCATGTTGGCCTTTTTCAGATCGATGAGGCCTGCCACATGGTGTTCGGCGATCGCGCCGTTCTCGTAGGTGTCGAACGAAAACCCGGGAAAGTCGGCGACGATCGCCTTCATCTGGTACCGGATGTTGCGGCGTGTCTTGGCGCCCAGGTGGGAAAGATAGGTGTCCACGGTGTCGGGCAGACTCACCACGATATCCTCGGCATGCCCGTATTGCTGCCAGGGCCGGGAAAGCGCCCCGGTGTCGGTGCCGATTTTGGAAAAGGATATCCGTGCAGCGGAAGGAAAACGGCTGAAAATGTAGTTGGCGAAGCGCTCGATTTCCTCCGGCGGAATCTGCATCATTTCATTAAAGACTTCGATGCTGCGGTCCTCGCGCTGGAACAGGAAAACCGCCAGCGGCTGGTCTCCCCGCCGCGCCACATACGCATACGCATTCCGCGCCCGGCGCGCGACGGCGTGATGGCAGAGCGAGGAGTTAATGTGGTGATACAAGTCTTCGAGTTCCGCTTCAAGCGATGGCGCTACGGTGTCGTAGCACGCAATGACGACCTCGCCCTTCGGTACGGGCTGACCGGAGGACCGCAGTGCCGGTGCGCGCTTCGCTTCGATGAGTACAGGCTCGTTCGACATGACGTTCAACCTCGAGAGTGACGGCGCAGACGGCCGCCGCCATGGAGAATGCCGGGCTAGGCGTCCTCGTCCTCGGTCGACGTTTCCAGCCGCACTTCGCCAAGACCGATGACGCTGCCCGTCGGGCTCTGGTCGCCACTGACCCTTACAAACGACACCGACAGCATGCCGGCCTTTAACGCCACCCTGGCGAAGGCGGCGCGTGCTACCCGGTAGCGCAACTGGACCGGGCCGCCATGATGCGCCGCGCCACTGATTTTAAAAGCGCCCAGTGTGCCGATGAGGATGGCCTCCGGCCTGTTCGCGACGCCGTCGGCCGCGGGGATGTTCAGGACCAGCTGGTAGTAATATCCTCCACCCTTTCCTGCCTCGGTGACTTCGACGTTATCAAGGACGAGTTGTACGGAACGGTAGAGTTTCGAACTGCCGGGCAGCGATGCTGCGCTTCCCGTCGCGATCCTTGCCAGAGTCTGCGCATTTTCCGAGCTCACCGGCAACTGGACGCTGACGGAACTGTCATCCAGGCCGACGTCGAGCGCACCGCCGATCGCGAAGCTCTGTTCGCTGGTCTGGCGTGACGGCGATAGCCGGAACGGGCCCACCGGCGGCAGCGCGTCCTGGCGGTTTTCCGGCGTCGCCTGTGCGTTCGCAGGCGCCAGCAGTGCCAGCGGCAACCTGGTCGGGAAGGTCTCATTCTGGTAGCTGTAGGCCAGCTTCGTGCGGGTGCTGTAGGTGGACGAGCGGGGTATCGTGAGCGAACTCGTGTACGTGTGCGATCCGGACCAGTACGCCTGCGTCAGGGATGGCATCCTGCGCCCGCCGCCGGCATTGACCCAGGCGACCCACAGCCTGTCGACATTCGCATGGTGCAGCCAGAAAACCGGGTCGGTGGGCGATCGCAGATCGGCCATCCAGTTGCCGATGAGGTCATGCACCGGGTTGTGCGGCATGTCTTCGAAGCTAGTCTCGAAGGCGTTGGCCGTGCCACGTGGAAAATTAATCAGCGTCGAAGAAAACGGCGCCATGCTCAAGGCTTGCCGCACATTGGTATTGATGCGCGGTACATAGAGCGGATTGCCGCCATTCGGGTTCGTGAACTCGGCCGGCAAGGCCGGATTCAGGTAGTAATCCCAGTACGGCAGCACCAGCTTGCTGTCGCCCGACACGGCGCGTAACTGGCGCTCGAAGTAATACAAATAGCCGCGGTGCCAGGCGAAAAAATAGGACGTCGAATGCGGACACCGCTGCAGGTGAATATTCGTCCAGTACGCCCAGCTTCGCGGATCGTTGGCATTGGTATTCGCCTTCATTAACCTGACTGCCTTGATGAAGGCGTCGTAACGCGGCGTTGTCTTGAACGTCTGCCATTCCGGACGCACCATCAGGCTGGTCTGGGCAAATGCTGCGGGTGCGACGGTCGATGCCCCCAGCAGCATCGCCGACCTTTGCATGAAGCTTCTTCGTGTTACGACACCATGCGTCATCGTGGACTCCTTGAATGATTACTCGTGCTCCGGCAACACCGACGAGTGATGGCAAAGCAGCTTCATGACAGGGATCACTCATCAATATGCCGGCCCATCTTAACGACGCCGATCACCGATCGCAGCCCGTTTGCGCTTATGTGGCGCGAACGCAGCAGACTGCCCAGGTCCGAACCTTCAGTCCCAGGCACGCTCTAACTCCTGCCCCGGAAACCACCCGGCGCCAGGAGGCAGCATGGCAGGCATCGTGCGCATCGACGACGAAATCATCACCACCGACGACTTCATCCGTACGCTGAAACTGAGCGGGCAGTTCGAAGGCCTGGTCGAGCAGATGGTGCGCGACCGCCTCACGGCGCGCGCCGCCCGGCAGGCTGGTCTGCCATTGAAACCCGAGCAGATCCAGGCGCGTGCCGACGAATTCCGCCGCGCCCTCGGCCTGCACCGCGCCGCCGACACGAACCACTACCTCGATGCCCTCGGCGTCTCGCTGGACGAGTTCGAAGCCTGGATCGTCGACGGCCTGTACCAGGAAAAGATGATGGAACAGGTCTGCAGCGAGCAGGCGGTGTCGCAATACTTCTCGCTGAACTCGCCGCGCTTCGACAGCGTCGAGGTCAGCCACATCGTGCTCGACAGCGAAGGCGCCGCGCGCGAGATGATGTCGGTGCTGCAGGAAGAGCCGGAAGCCTTTGCCGAGATGGCGCGCGAGCATTCGATCGACGATGGCACCCGCCAGCAGGGCGGCGTGATCGGCAAGGTGCTGCGCGGCTCGCTCAAGGCCGACATCGAGGCGCGCGTGTTCAATGCGCGCGAAGGAGAGTTACTCGGCCCCTTCCCCTTGCCCGACGGCGCCTTCTACGAGATCTTCTGCGTCAACGCCAGGCATCCGGCCGCCCTCGATGCCGATACCGCTGCCGAGATACGCCGCCTGCTGCGCGAGGAATGGCTGATGGCGCGCGCCCAGGAGCACGTGATCGAAGCGTGCGCTGTGCCATAGCCGAGCATGGCCACGATGTATGGAAACCCAGTCGCAAGCGCAGTCGCCGGCCCGCTTCCTGTCCTCGGTCGACATTTTGTCTCCCTTTACGGAGGAGGACCTGGAGCAGCTGGCGGAGGCGATCCAGGTGCGCCATTACGCCTTCGGCGACACGGTCTGCAAGGCCGGCGATCCGGCCGAGGGTGTGTTCGTGGTGAAGTCCGGTTCGGTGCGCGTGTTTTCCGACGAGAACGGTAAAGAAGTCAGCATCGGCGTGAGGAAGAGCGGCGAAGTCATCGGCGATATCGCCATGCTGCGCGACGTCCACCATGAACTGTCGGCCCGTGCGTCCCTTAAAACCGAGCTGTGGTTCATCCCGCGCAGCGCGATCGAACCGGTGCTGGCGCGCAACCAGGTGGCGCGCGACTTCGTCACCAGCTACGTTGCCATCAGTTCCGCCGGCGGCCTGGTGGCGCGCCTGTTCGACTTGCGCGGCAAGGTCGGCAAGGAGGAGCTGGAAGAGTTCGTGCGCAGCGTCGGCGTCAAGCGGGTCGCGGCCGGCAAGGAGATCCTGGCCCAGGACGGGCGGGAAGATCGCCGCCTGTACGTGCTGCGCCAGGGGCAAGTCAAACTGACTTACCGCGACGGCGCCGAGGAATACACACTGGCCACGCTGCAGGCCGGCGAAACCTTCGGCGAAAAGGCGTGTCTGATGCGCCAGGAACAGATGGCCTCGGCGGTGGCCGTCACGCCCGCGACCCTGCTGGTCATCCCCGAGAAAACCGCGCACGCCATCCTCGAGCGCAACGCCGGCCTGCGCGAGGTGCTGGAAGACCGCATCCGCTTTATCGAGCGCGAACTCGAACGCCAGAAAAAGCTGGCCGAGCGCCGCAAGCGCCCGCTGCGCCTGGACCTCGACTCGAAGCCGGCATCCGGCGAAAAGCTGATCCGCCGTTTCGCCCTGGTCGAGCAGGCCGAAGAGATGGATTGCGGCGCCGCCTGCCTGGCGATGCTGTGCCGCCACTACGGCCTGCAGATCACGCTGGGAAAACTGCGCGAACTGGCGAACGTGACCACCCAGGGCGCAACCCTGGACAGCCTGGCACGCGCCGGCGAGACCCTCGGCTTTTCCAGCCGCGGCGTGCAATGCACCTTCGACGCCCTGCAGGGTTTCGAATTGCCCTTCATCGTGCACTGGGAGGGTTACCACTACGTGATCGTATACGGCATCTCGAAGCGCCAGGTGTGGGTGGCGGACCCGGCGCTGGGTTTTAGAAAACTCTCGGTCGAGGAATTCGAGCGCGGCTGGAGCGGCACCTGCCTGGTCTTCACGCCGAGCCAGGACATGGCGCAAGCCGCAGTCGAACGTTCTCCCTGGCTGCGCTTCGTCGCCTATCTGCGGCCCTATCGCACGATCCTGCTGCACCTGTTCCTGGCGACTTTCGTGATCCAGATGCTGGGCATCGTGCCGCCCCTGATCATCCAGAACATCCTCGACGGCGTGGTCGTGCACCAGAACGTCAGCCTGCTGCACCTGCTCATCGTGGGACTGATCATCTCGAATGTGTTCTCGCAGCTGATGGCTACCGTGCGCGCCTATCTCGCCAACTACATGGTGCGCAATCTCGATTTTTCGATGATGGCGGGCTTCTTCAAGCACACGATGTCGCTGCCCTTCTCCTTCTTTGCCAAGCGAAAGACCGGCGACATCATCGCGCGCTTCCAGGAAAACCAGACCATCCGCGCCTTCCTGACGGAGTCGACCGTCACCACGATGCTGAACCTGCTGATGGTGTTTATTTATTTCAGCATCCTGTTCGTCTACAACGTCAAGCTGACCCTGATCCTGATCGCCTTCGTCATCCCGATCATGGCGCTGACGATCCTGACGACGCCGCACATCAAGCAGTACGCGCGCGAGGTCTTCAATGCCTCGACCGATGCGCACGCCTTCCTGATGGAGGCGCTGGGCGGCGTCGAGACCATCAAGGGCATGGGCAGCGAGCGGCCGGTACGCCTGAAATGGGAAAAGAAATACGTCAAGGCACTCGATACCCAGTACCGGGCGCAGCAATTCAACATCCTGGTGGGCCTGGCCAGCCAGTTGCTGAACGCCGGCACCACGATCGCCATCCTGTGGGCCGGCGCCAGCCTGGTGCTCGAGCACGAACTGACGATCGGCCAGCTGATTGCCTTCAACGCGCTGATGGGCAGCGTCCTCGCGCCGCTGATGGGCCTGGTGGCGCTGTGGAGCCGGCTGGCCGACGCCGGCGTGGCGATGGAGCGGCTCGGCGACGTGCTCGACATCGAGCCGGAACAAAAGCCGAGCGAGGCCGCCAGCCGCGTGGTGCTGCCCGACCTGCAGGGCGATATCAAACTCGAGAACGTGTATTTCCGCTACGGTGGCGACGACACGGCCTATGTGCTGGACAATATCAGCATCGACATGCGGCGCGGCGAGCTGATCGCCATCGTCGGGCGCAGCGGTTCCGGTAAAACCACGCTGGCCAAGCTGCTGGTCGGCTTTTATATGCCGACCGACGGCAAGATCCTGGTCGACGGCTACGACATGGCCGCCATCGACAAGGATTACTATCGGGCCCAGGTCGGCTACGTCATGCAGAGCAACCTGCTGTTTTCCGGGACAATTCTTGACAACATCGCCAGCGGCGACGACAGTCCGGACCGGCGCCGCATCGAGCAGGTCGCCAAGATGGCCGATGCGCACGCCTTCATCAGCAAGATGCCGCTCGGCTACGAGCAGGTGGTGGGCGAGCGCGGCGTCGGTTTGTCCGGCGGCCAGGTGCAGAGACTCTGCATTGCGCGCGCCCTGTACCACGACCCGAGATTGCTGGTGTTCGACGAGGCGACCTCGGCGCTGGACACGCAATCGGAAAGCAACATCATCGCCAACATGCACGACATCCTGGCCGGGCGCACCGCCGTGATCATCGCGCACCGGCTCAGCACCATCATGCGCGCCGACAAGATCGTGGTGCTGTACGAAGGACATATCGCCGAGCAGGGCCGGCACGAGGAATTGCTGGCGCGGCGCGGCATGTATTACGAGCTCGTCCAAAAACAGCTCGCCGCAGCATGAAACTGTTCAACCAGAACCTGCCGCCGCGCGGCACCATGATGTCCTATGCCGGCCTGCTGGAGCGGCTCGAGATCCTGCGCTCGACCCTGCGCTGGGCGAACAGCCTGGACCGCGCCGAGATCGAAAAACTGCTGCGCCAGGCGAATGCCGTGCGCGACGAGGTGATGCAGCTGTCGCACAAGGAGCGTTTTATTCAAGCGCTCGGCAGTCAGTCCGGGGAACCGGCCGAGGAAAAACCCGGGCAGACCCCGGGCGAACGCAAGCAGGCGCTGCTGGCGCGCAGCTTCGTGTTCGAGGGGACCTTCGGCGACAACCCGCGCCTGCTCGACGCGCTTGAGATCGCGGAAAAGGCGGCGCCGACCGATTTACCCGTGCTGATCGACGGCGAAAGCGGCACCGGCAAGGAGCTGATGGCCAAGGTGGTCCACGCCAACGGCGCGCGTGCCGATAAACCCTATATCTCCGTCAACTGCGGCGCGATTCCCGAAAGCCTGATCGAATCCGAACTGTTCGGCCACAAGCGCGGCGCCTTCACCGGTGCCGCCACCGACCGCAAGGGCAAGTTCGAGAGCGCCCATAAAGGTACGATCTTCCTCGACGAGATCGGCGAATTACCGTTGCAGGGACAAGTCAAATTGCTGCGCGTGCTGCAGTCGCACGAGATCCAGCGCGTCGGCTCGGATGAAACCATCGCCGTGGATGCGCGCATCGTCGCCGCTACCAATAAAAACCTGCGCAAGCTGATCGAAGAGGGACAGTTCCGCGAAGACCTGTTTTACCGGCTCAGCGTGATTCACGTGAGCCTGCCGCCGCTGCGCGACAGGAAAGACGAGATCCCGCTGCTGCTGGCGTATTACGGCGACGAGGCGGCCGAGGCCCTCAAACGGCGCCCGGTGGTGCTGAGCCCGCGCCTGCGCAGCTTCCTGCTCGAGTATGCCTACCCCGGCAATATCCGCGAACTGCGCAACCTGATGTACCGGCTGTCCTGCCTGGCGGGCGATAGCGCCGACCTGGCGCAGCTGCCGGAAGACATCCGCCCTGCTGCCCCGGCGCCGGCATCGGCCATTACCGCGCCGATCGCACCGCCGGCTTCAGCGGCCTCCACGGCCTCCACGGCCACCGCGGCAGCCCCACCGGCCTCGCTGGCCGAAGCCAAGCGCGCTGCCAGCGACGAAGCCGAGCGTGCCTGCCTGGAACGTGGGTTGAAGGATGTGGGCGGCACCGTGGCCGAACTGGCGCGGCGCTGGGACATGAACCGCTCGCACCTGCAGATCCTGCTCAAAAAGCATGGGCTGCACTCGAAGGATTTCCGCCAGCGCGACCTTACAACGAAGGGTTGAGCACGGTCTGGTCCGGCTCGACGTCATCGGCCCGCACCACCACCACCGAGATATTGTCGCGACCGCCCGCGGCCAGGGCCAGTTTGATCAGGGCATCGGCGGCCTGCGCGCAATCGCCCCCTTGCAGCGCGCCGAACATGGCGTCCTGGCTCACCGCATTGCTCAAGCCATCGCTGCACAGCAAGAACATGTCGCCATCGCTGACCTGTACCTGGATTTCGTCCAGCTCCAGGGTGCTGGCCGCGCCAAGCGCGCGCGTGATCATGTTCGCGCCCGGGAAGGCCGAGGCTTCCTCGCGCGACAGGTGGTTCCTGATTTGCAGTTCCTCGAACTGGTTGTGGTCGCGCGTGAGCTGGTGCAGGCTGCCGCCGCGGCACAGGTAGATGCGGCTGTCGCCGGCCCAGATGCAGGTGCCGGTGCGGCCGGAGGCCAGCAGCAGGACCAATGTGGTGCCGATCACCGGCACGTTGCGGGCAACGGCTTCCGCCACCAATGCGCTGTTCACGCCGAGCAGGCACACGCGCGCCTGCGCGACCGCCTGCTGCAGCGGTTCGCCGGCCGGCAGCGCGTCGAGCGCCTCGACCGTCATCCGGCTCGCCACTTCGCCATACGCGTGCCCGCCCATGCCGTCGGCCACGGCCCACATCCGCCGTTCGGGCCGGTCCAGCACCATGTCCTCGTTATTGCTGCGCACCAGGCCGATGTCGGTGCGCGCCGCCGAGGTCCAGCGAAGTTGCGCTTCCTCGCTCATGCCATCAAAGCATTCCGTTGTTGGTACTGCGCCCGTCCACGCCGACGGTGATGACCGCATTCGGCGCCGCGTTGCTGACGCTGACCGACTGGAACTGGTTGATCATCTGGTTGGCGTAGTTGTTGATCTGGTAGAAGTTGATGACCGGTTGTGCGCCGCGCGACTGGGCCGGCAGGTAGGGCTGGATCCAGCCGAAGCACCAGGCCGCGCTGTCGCCGCCGCGGATGCGCGCCATCGCCCGTGCGTCGAGAGTCCGGTCGCAGCGTAGGTCATGGATGCGAATATGGGCCATGATGAGAAGACAAGTCGAATGCAGCTTTGGTTCAATGTTTGGCGGAGGCCGCGCAGTGCGTTGACACTTGCGGCCTCCACCGCTCAGGTTCAGCCGACCAGCAGGTTGTTCTGGCCGTACTGGTGGGTGTTGTTGGTCACGTCCACGCAGTCGATGAAGGCCGAGCCGTTGGCGGTCGCGTTGACGACCTTCTGCAGCTGGGTCAGGTCCTGGGACGCGTCCAGCGAGTTGCTGACGTGCCTGGGCTCGGGCGACGGGAACCACGGGCCGTAGCCGCCTTTGCTGCTGCCGTGGCCGCCGCGTACGGCCGCCATGCCGGCATGGTTGAGTTCCTGGGTCAGTGCCAGATCTTTGATGGTCAGGTTTTTCATGATGATGCTCCTAAATAGATAAATGAAATAAACGATTTACAGCGGAATGGCAGCGTTGTTGGCCGCCCATTGCAGCGGGCTCAGGGTCACATCGGGGCCGACGAAGCCGGGACCGATCACGCCGTTGTTGTTCAGGACGTTGACCTTGATGTCCTGCACCTGGCCGATGCGCTGGTCGAGGTTCAGGTTGACGTTGACGTTCGGGCCGAAGCTGCCGATGCCTTTGCTGCCGCCGCGCACCGCCGACATGGAACGCTTGTCCAGTTCGCGCGTACGGGCCAGGTCTTGAATCACGATCGATGACATGCTGTTCTCCTTGCGTGGCAGCGCCGGGTCAGGCGACCAGCAGGTTGTTCTGGCCGAACTGCGAAGTGTTGTTCGTCACATGCACGCCGGAGATGAAGGCCGAGCCATCGGCGGTCTCGTTGACCACTTGCTGGGCCTGGCGCAGGTCTTGCGAGGCATCGATCGATTTGGTGTACGAGGGAGCCGGGAACAGCGCGTACGAAGGCATTCCCATGCCATAGCCGCCGGCCTTGTGGCCGCCGCGCACGCTGGACATTTCTTTACGGCTGAGTTCGCAGGTCACGGCCAGGTCTTTGATGGTCAAGGTGTTCATGTCGATTCTCCTGAGATGGGTTCAAGTGGGGCTGTTACAGCACGGCGATGTTGTTCTGGCCGAACTGATCGGTGTTGTTGGTGACGTGGACACCGGACACGAAGGCCGAGCCGTTCGCGGTCAGGTTCTGCACGTCCTGCAGTTGCATCAGGCTCTGGTCGGTCTTGATCGACGAGGTGGTCGAGGGGCTGTAGACCGGCATCCACGGCATGCTCATGCTCTTGCCATGGCCGCCGCGCACGGCAGCCATTTCAGTGCGGTCCAGTTCGTTGGTACGGGTCA
>Ga0265798_10001035_pt1 | contig 44245 bp, 41 predicted proteins | sample P3T30metagenome_FD_192430 | JGI IMG/M metagenome (GOLD analysis project Ga0265798, IMG submission 192430) | Plant litter microbial communities from East Loma Ridge, Irvine, California - P3 T30 | ecosystem: Environmental > Terrestrial > Plant litter > Unclassified | place: USA: California... | reverse complement strand
GAGCCGGTAATAACAAGCCTGAACGACAGCCACACCAGCTGTGTTGATTTTGTAACCAATGAAGTACTTAGGTATGTAGAGCTAAGCAGCAACATTACTGCAGCAGATAATACCTTCCAGTGGTTTAAAGATGGGGTAGCCATACCGGGTGCTACATCGGCAAACTACAATGCTTACGAAACAGGTATCTATACTGTAGTAGTAACCGGTGGTGCACCAAACTTCTGCGTATCTGATGCGATACCGGGATGGGATGTAACCCTTTCAGGACCTGCAAGCCTTATAGGCGATGGTTATGTAGTGAGCAATGCCTTTGCAGATAACCAGGTTATAACGGTGTTAGTAGAAGGTTATGGCGATTACCAGTACAGTATGTATGTAGATGGCCCTTGGCAAAACTCTAATGTATTTACAAATGTTACCACAGGGTACCATGACATTTACGTAAGGGACATAACAAACGGCAATGACGCGTGCGACCCTATAACGCTAAGCGATGTAAGTACTATAGATTACCCTAAATACTTTACACCAAACGGCGATGGTTACAACGACTACTGGAACATCATTGGTTTAGCTAACTTCCCATCATCAAGGATCTATATCTTTGATAAGTATGGTAAGCTGCTAAAACAATTAGCACCGGGCAGTAACCCTGAAGAAGGACAAGGATGGGATGGTACCTTTAATGGTAACCCACTACCATCAGATGATTACTGGTTTACAGTAACCTTCCCTGACGGAGACACAGTAAGGGAGTTTAAAGCTCACTTTGCAATGAAACGATAATCGTTTAAAATAAATAGTATAAGGGCAGCCATTTGGCTGCCCTTACTTTTTTATGCTAATCACCAATGCGCGTAAACTTACTTTTTGAAGTATAACTTAACACTATGTACTTGATGCGTTTTCTCCTTCTAAAAAAAACTAAGCGATGTTGAAGAATCGCTATTGAGCAATAAAAAAATGCTGGCTGATCAACTTTGATGTGTACTGCGAAGATTAATTTTGGTTTCCAATTGATCCCTTGTTGTTTTTTTAAAGAAGTAAATTAGTTTGAGCAATAGTCATTACCATGCGCTCAAAAAATGCCTATAGTCGGTTCGTAGCCCTGACTGTAGCGGCATCCTCCCTACGCAGTAGGGAGATATAGCGAAAGGCAGGAACAAGGATTGTAGAATGCGCTAAAATCGTGCTGTAAAAAATAAAGCCCCACAATCGTGAGGCTTCGGCTTAGTATAAATTATCTTTAGCTTCTTAATGCATGCAAACGTGCCACGTATTTGCCCACAACGTCAAACTCAAGGTTTACTACGGTGCCGGGTTTTATATTTTTAAAATTAGTGTGTTCGTACGTGTAGGGTATAATGGCTACACTAAACTCATTTGCTTTAGAGTTAACAACGGTTAGGCTAACGCCATTTACTGTGATAGAGCCCTTCTCTATAGTTATATTGTTTGGCCCTGCATCGTAGGTAAAAGTAAAGTACCAGCTGCCAGACGCATCTTTTACAGATAAGCAGGTTCCCACCTGGTCTACGTGGCCTTGTACTATATGGCCGTCGAGCCTGTCGCCCAGTTTCATGGCGCGCTCAAGGTTTACCTCGCTGCCCACAGCCCAGCTGCCCAGGTTAGTCTTTTCGAGTGTCTCTTTAATAGCGGTAACTGTATAGCTATCCGGAGACAGCGCTACTACTGTAAGGCATACCCCGTCGTGAGAGAGGCTTTGGTCTATCTTCAGTTCAGGTACAATAGGGCAGGTTAGCGTTATATTAATGTTGTCATTATCTTTTTCTATTTGCGCAATGGTTGCGGCAGTTTCAATAATTCCTGTAAACATGCTGATTAATTTTACTAAATTTGTAGAGTACAAAATTAAGCAATAAACAGCATCATGACAAAACAGGCAGAAAATGTAATTGTAGGTATATCTGTAGGCGACCTAAACGGCATAGGTACAGAGGTTTTACTAAAAACTTTTGAAGATGCCCGTATGCTCGAATTTTGCACGCCGGTTATTTTTGGCAATGTTAAAGTGCTCTCTTTTATTAAAAAAACGTTTCAGCTAACCTGTAACCTTCATGGCATTGATAGTCTTGACCAACTTGTTATAGGCAAAATTAATGTGCTTAATATATGGAAAGAAGGCGTTAATGTAGATTTTGGCAAAAACGATGAAACAGTGGGCAAGTATGCTATAAAATCGTTTACCGAGGCAGTTGCTGCCCTTAAAGAAAAAACTATCGACGTACTTGTTACGGCACCAATAAATAAATATAATATACAAAGCGATGAGTTTAAATTTCCCGGGCAGACCGACTATTTAGACCAGGAGCTGGAAGGTGATGCACTTATGTTTATGGTGCAGGGCGACCTGCGGGTAGGGTTGCTTACAGACCATATACCGGTAAACGAGGTGTCTTGGCATTTAACAGAGGAGCTTATCCGTAAAAAAATACTTACTATCAATACTTCTCTTAAAAGAGACTTCAAGATCAATAAACCTAAAATCGCTGTGTTGGGGGTAAATCCGCACAGTGGCGACAATGGCGTAATAGGCAAAGAAGATGATGAGGTGGTAAAACCGGCATTAAAAAGATTATTTGAGGAAGGTGTCTTGGTTTTTGGCCCTTACAGTGCCGACAGCTTTTTTGGCAGCGGGCAGTACGAAAAGTACGATGCTGTTATAGCGGCTTACCACGACCAGGGACTTATACCGTTTAAAACATTATCTTTTGGTAACGGTGTTAATTATACCGCGGGGCTGGAGGGAATTCGCACATCGCCAGATCATGGCACGGGTTATGATATAGCAGGTAAGGGTATTGCAGATAATAACTCCTTTAAAGAGGCGGTGTACCTTGCTATAGATGTGTATCATAGCCGGGAAGAATATGCAGAACTCACTAAAAATCCGCTAAAAATTAGAGAAAAGCAGGAAGAATCAAAAAAATATTCATAACAGTCTTGGATTTGCAATTATTTTATATCTTTGCACGCTCAAAACTGTTGTACTAAAACAAGTTGCGCTATACAATGTGTGCACCTTATTATTAATAACAGTTAAAATACTGGAACTACATGAAAGTGAACAAGGATTTTTTGATCCCGTTTGTGGGATTGAAGCAGGGGAAACACCAGTTTGAGTTTGATATTGACAAAAAGTTCTTTGATGACTTTGAATTTGACGAATATAATGACGTTAATATTAAAGTTGATCTTGTTTTGGAAAAGAAAAGCACTATGCTGGAGCTTGGCTTTAAGCATAAGGGTACTGTTAACGTTCCGTGCGACCTTACCAATGAGGATTTTGACCTCCCTGTAAAAGGAGAGCTTAACCTGATTGTAAAGTTTGGCGACGAATATAACGATGACAACGACGTACTCCTGATACTGCCGCATGGCGAGTACCAGGTAAACGTAGCCCAATACATTTATGAAATGATAGTGCTGTCTGTGCCCCTTAAAAGGGTGCATCCCGGAATTAAAGATGGTACATTTACCGCAGAGATATTAGAAAAACTGGACGAGCTTGCTCCAAAAGAAGAATACAAAGAGAAAAAAGAAGAAGAAAGCACCGACCCGCGTTGGGACGGTTTAAAAAAACTATTAACGGATAATAAATAATATAGTAAAATGGCACATCCTAAGAGAAAGATTTCCAAAACAAGAAGAGATAAGAGAAGGACGCATTATAAAGCATCGGTTCCTCAAATTGCTAAATGCCCTGTAACAGGTGAAGCACATTTATACCACAGAGCATACTGGTTTGAAGGTAAAATGTACTACAGAGGTCAGGTTGTTATAGACAAATCAGAAGAAGCTGTAGCATAATTGCTGGAAGTATAGGGTAAAACTCTCACTTGGTGGGAGTTTTTTTGTTAAATGCCCTTTTTTTTAAATTAGGCAGGCTTAATTCCCGCCATATTATAAAATTTTTGTAATTTCCACCACTTTTCGGGGTATTTCCGCCTGAAACAGAATGATATATTATTCCTATGAGTAAAATAACAGCTGCCATTACTGCCGTTGGGGCTTACGTGCCGGATTTTGTGCTTACAAACCAATTGCTGGAAACAATGGTAGATACAAATGATGAATGGATAACCTCCCGCACAGGGATTAAGGAAAGGCGTATTCTTAAAGATGAAAATCAGGGCACTTCTTTCTTAGCTATAAAAGCAGCAGAAGACTTACTTAAAAAATCGGGTACTAATCCCACAGAGATTGATTTGGTTCTTGTGGCATCGGCCACGCCAGATATGCCCGTTGCAGCAACAGCTGTTTATGTGGCTACAAAAATAGGTGCCATTAATGCATTTGCATACGACCTCCAGGCTGCCTGTTCCAGTTTTTTATATGCCATGAGCAATGCCGCCGCTTACATAGAAAGTGGCCGTTATAAAAAGGTACTTGTTATAGGTGCCGATAAAATGTCTTCAATTATAGATTATACAGACAGGGCAACCTGCATTATCTTTGGTGATGGTGCCGGGGCTGTGTTATTTGAGCCTAATTTTGAAGGGCTTGGTTTGCAGGACGAAATTTTAAGGAGCGACGGTATAGGCCGTGATTACCTTAAGATTGAAGCAGGTGGTTCTATACTACCCGCAAGCCATGAAACTGTAGATAATAAACAACATTATGTTTTTCAGGATGGTAAGACCGTATTTAAATATGCAGTGTCTAACATGGCTGATGTGAGCGAAAAGATCATGCAGCAAAATAACCTGTCGCATGATGATGTAAACTGGCTTGTGGCCCATCAGGCTAACAAGCGGATTATAGATGCAACTGCACACAGGATGGGTGTAGACGAAAGCAAGGTTCTTATCAATATAGAAAAATACGGTAATACAACATCGGCCACGTTGCCTTTGCTGCTTCATGATTTTGAGCACCTGTTTAAAAAAGGTGATAATATTATCTTTGCCTCTTTTGGCGGAGGATTTACCTGGGGCTCTATTTACCTAAAATGGGCATACAATAAAAACTAAACAAACTACAAATAAAAACTGAAATATGGATATCAGAGAAATTCAAAACCTAATCAAGTTTGTGGCGAAGTCCGGAGCTACAGAAGTTAAATTAGAGATGGATGATATTAAGATCACCATAAAAACTACAACCGAAGCCAGCGCTACTGAAGGCACAACTACTTACATACAGCAGTTGCCAGCAAGCCAGCCGGCTCAGCCACAGGCTCCTGCCGCAGCACAGCCACAGGCACCCGCTGCTATACAGGCTGCCCCGGTTGCAGATGAAAGCGCAAAATACCTGGTTATTAAGTCGCCAATTATTGGTACGCTATACAGAAAACCATCGCCGGATAAACCTACATTTGTAGAGGTGGGCAGCACGATCTCTAAAGGAGATGTTGTTTGTGTTATTGAGGCTATGAAACTGTTTAACGAAATAGAATCTGAAATTTCAGGTAAAATCGTTAAAGTATTAGTGGATGATTCATCGCCGGTAGAATACGACCAACCATTATTTTTAGTAGACCCATCTTAATTATTTTAAATTTTGAGTTTTAAATGCCGGATGATTTTGGCGTTTAAATAATTTAAAATTCATAATTCATAATTTAAAATTATTACAAGAGCGATGTTTAAAAAAATACTAATTGCCAACAGGGGAGAGATTGCACTACGTGTAATACGCACCTGCAGGGAGATGGGGATTAAAACAGTGGCTGTATACAGTACTGCTGATGCGGAAAGCCTGCATGTAAAATTTGCCGACGAGGCTGTTTGCATAGGCCCACCGCCAAGTAACCTGTCTTACCTTAAGATATCTAATATTATTGCCGCTGCAGAGATAACTAATGCCGATGCCATTCACCCTGGCTATGGTTTCTTATCTGAAAATGCAAAGTTCTCAAAAATTTGTAAAGAGCACGGTATTAAATTTATTGGTGCTTCGCCAGAGATGATTAACAAAATGGGAGATAAGGCTACGGCCAAAGCTACCATGAAAGCAGCAGGTGTGCCATGTGTACCGGGATCTGACGGATTGCTGGAGTCATATGAACATACTAAAAAGCTGGCTGCCGAATTTGGCTACCCTGTTATGCTTAAGGCTACTGCCGGCGGCGGGGGTAAAGGTATGCGTGCCGTTTGGAAAGAAGATGAGTTGCAAAAAGCCTGGGATAGTGCCAGACAGGAAGCAGCAGCATCTTTTGGCAACGACGGTATGTATATGGAAAAACTTATTGAAGAGCCACGCCACATAGAAATACAAATTGTAGGCGATGCCTTTGGCAAAGCCTGCCACCTTTCTGAAAGGGATTGTTCTGTACAACGCCGCCACCAAAAACTTACTGAAGAGACTCCTTCGCCGTTTATGACCGATGAACTTCGTGAAAAAATGGGAGCAGCAGCGGTTAAAGCAGCAGAGTATATTGCTTATGAAGGTGCCGGTACCGTAGAATTTCTTGTTGATAAACACAGAAATTTCTATTTTATGGAAATGAACACCCGTATACAGGTAGAACACCCTATTACCGAGCAGGTTATAGATTATGACCTTATACGCGAACAAATACTTGTAGCTGCAGGTGTGCCTATTACCGGTAAAAACTATTTACCGCAAATGCACTCTATAGAATGCCGTATTAATGCCGAAGACCCTTATAACGACTTTAGGCCGTCGCCGGGTAAAATTACTACCCTGCACATGCCGGGAGGCCACGGCGTAAGGCTTGATACACACGTATACAGCGGTTATACCATACCGCCTAATTATGACTCTATGATAGCTAAACTTATTACTACTGCGCAAACAAGGCAGGAAGCGATAAGTAAAATGAAACGTGCGCTTGATGAGTTTATAATAGAGGGTATTAAAACAACAATACCTTTCCACAGGCAGTTAATGGATGAGCCGGATTACGTTGCCGGTAACTACACTACCAAATTTATGGAAGGCTTCAAAATGAAGGAACGCGTAGAAGAATAGTATATGAGCCCCGCCTTTGGCGGGGTTTCTTTTTTCTATGGATGAGCCGGATTATGTAGCCGGTAACTACACTACCAAATTTATGGATGGCTTCAAAATGAAGGAATGCGTAGAAGAATAGTATCTGAGCCCCGCCTTTGGCGGGGTTTCTTTTTTTTATAGATTAGCCGGATTATGTAGCCAGTAATTACATTGCCAAATTTATGGAAGGCTTTAAAATGAAGGAATGCGTAACAGAATAATATGTTTGTTTTTATATCTTACATAAAACTTAAGGATATGAACACAGGTGCTTTTTTGGTATTATTTATAATGAGCAACGCTATTATCGCTTTTGCATTTTACAATTTTTTTTCGATTGAAACGGTCGTCACTATTGTTCGGGATACTTTCATTTGTATATATAATTACGGTATATGCAATTGCTAAAATATTTAACCAGATACATATTTACTTTAGAAATTTGGGTTACAGTATAAATACATGCCATGCATCTATATTAGAATTAGAAATCTGGTTTTTCTTTCAAATTCTGGCAATTATTCTTATTATTGTTTCTATCTTCAACCAAAAGAGAACTCATCAACAATAATTTCTTTAGAGATAGTAACCATTTTATTTAGCTTTATAACCACCAATTCAAAATATCGTATATTTTTGCAATGTACAGATGCCAGTGGTATCAGGATAAAATATTAACCAAAAAAATATTAACTAAAATGATAAAAAAGATCACATCGGCTGTAAAAGTAATGTTAGGCGCTATGGCGCTTTTATTAATGTTTACTACGGCTGCTATGGCTCAGGATAAAACTGCTGCCGAAAACCTTGCTAAGCTTAACGACCACATGAAAACACAATTATCGCTTAACGACAGCCAGTATGCAAAGGTTAACGATATTAACCGTGTGTTTGTTACCAAAGCTAAAGAAAGTGAAAAAGGCAATGCCAGCAAACTCGATAAGGCTAAGAAGATAAAAGCACTTGAAGAAGACAGAGACAGTAAATTAAAATCTGTGCTAACTGCAGATCAGTACAAAGTGTTTGTAGCTAACAGGGGCGAGAATACAAAGAAGCTTAAAGCTTTGCTCCCTGCTAAAGAATAACAAAAAACCCGGACTTTAATCGTCCGGGTTTTTTATTGCTTGATTGTGCACGCTGCTACAGTTGTATTAGAACCTTTCTGTGGAAGCTTTTTTCCAGAAGTAGAACATATCTGTAGGTACAGAGTGGCCTTCGAGCATACAGCCCGGCAGAGGTTCGGGATATGTTTGCAGATATGTTTTTATGGTAGTGCGGTCTGTGCGCATACTAACTACACTGCGGTCTACATCGTCAGGATGATTAATTCCGGCTGAGGCCATAAGGTCCATAGCGCTTTTAACGGTTTCATGCTGAAAACGGTACACCCGTACACTTTTCTCTTCCGGAACCAGTCCTTTTACCAAACGCGGATCTTGCGTGGCAACACCGGTTGGACAGGTATTATTATGGCATTCTAAAGCTTGTATGCAGCCCAGGGCGAACATCATTCCACGCGCAGAATTACAAAGGTCGGCACCAATGGATAATGCTTTTATAACATCAAAACCGGTAATGATCTTGCCGCTCACAATAATTTTTAACTGATCTTTAATGCCGTACCCCACAAGGCAGTCGTAAACAAAGGCCACAGCATCGCGCAACGGCATACCCACGTGGTCGCTGTATTCCTGCGGTGCAGCACCTGTACCACCTTCGCCGCCATCTACAGTAATAAAATCCATGTAAGTATTGGTTTGTACCATTGCCTTGCATATAGCAATAAACTCATGCTTATTGCCTATACATATTTTCATGCCTATTGGTTTTCCGCCAGATCCCTTGCGTAGTAACTTTACAAAATCCATTAGTTCTAATGGAGTTGTAAATGCCGAGTGGTAAGGGGGAGATATAATATCATGCCCTTTACTTACAAGCCTGATATCTGCAATTTCGTCGGTCACTTTTTCTTTAGGTAGTATACCTCCGTGGCCCGGCTTGGCTCCCTGAGAAAACTTAATTTCTATCATCTTTACATTATCCAGCATGGCCCGCTTTGTGTACTGCTCGTAACTAAAACGTCCGTCCTCATCGCGGCAGCTAAAATAGCCTGTGCCAATATTCCATACAACATCGCCGCCTTCCTGCAAATGGTAAGGAGACAGGCCTCCCTCGCCGGTGTTGTGGTAAAAGCTTCCCTGCTTTGCACCCCTGTTAAGGGCTATAATGGCATTTTTACTTAATGAGCCATAACTCATGGCGCTAATATTAAATAAACTCGCAGAATAAGGCTGTTTGCACTGAGACGACCCTATAACAACACGCGGGTTCATGTTTACATCTGTAAAAGGTATGGCGCGTATACTGTGGTTTATCCATTCGTAGCCTTCGTCATACACATTAAGTTGAGTCCCAAACGGCATAGTATCGGTTTCCTTTTTACTGCGCTGGTAAACAATGCTGCGCTGCAGGCGGTTAAATGGCTTACCGTCAAGATCTGTCTCTACAAAGTATTGGCGAATTTCTGGCCCTATAGACTCTAATAAATAGCGCAGCCTGCCAACGAGCGGAAAGTTGCGCCGTATGGTTTTTTTAGACTGGTACATGTCATACAAACCCATTACAATAAGGGGTACAAAGATAAAAAGCAGCAATGCTGATTTCCAGGTAATATAAGTTAATATGGCTATGATTGCCAACGAAGTAATGCTAAAGAGGATAAATATTTTTCTCATGTGATAGTGCGATTTTTCTGCGATTGCAGAAAGCCCTACAAAAATAATTTATATATACCTGTTTAATCCTATTACCTGATTAAAAAAATACTAACGGGTGTTATTTTTAATTATTCTTTATAATAATTTGACCCCTAAGTTACAATATTTTAAATGCCATAAATTATTGTGGCCACCCTTGCGCACATATATAATTTAATAGTTATTGTATTGTTAATTTAAGTGTGTAGCGTAGTACTTGCTGCTATCTTTACTATGCTATAAAAATTCATGGAAAAGATGGAAAATTCTGATATGCCGTTGTTTAGTAACACGTGCGGTAAGCTGTTTTGTGATTCGGTTGTTTTTGCATCGTCTAAAGATGAAGTCATCATACCCCTTCAGGATATTAAACAAATAGCATTTAAAAAATCTGTTTTGTGGAGCAGCCTTTTTATTCTGGTTTTGCCAATCGCCGTGTTTGCGCTTGGCCGTTTTTTTGTAAGTAAAGATGATGCTTTTGTTAGAGGATTTCTTTACACTATCGCGATATTATTCTCGGTAATATGTGTTTTAAAAGCAGAGAAGAAACACACTTTACGTATCAAGCAAAATAGCAAGGCATCACTAATAATAAGGGTCTCGGGTCATAATGTAAATGATGCTCAAAAATTTGTTGATAAGGCCAGGAATCTTTTAAAACAACACCAATCAGATTTAAAAAACAAGGCGGCTGAGGCTAACAAGACAGAGGTTGCATATGCTAATTCACTTAAAAATATAATTCACCATTAACGAGGTTAACAGGCTAAAAAAAAAATCCCGAAGTTTAGCTTCGGGATTTTTTTTGTCTTATAGTTATTTAAATGTGTAGCCAATGCGTGCATGTAAATCAACAGCTACATCGGAATAATTTTTTTCGTAACCGTATTGTTCTATATATGCGTAGCCAATGCCAAAATCGAACTCATAATTAAAATTGCTTTTGCCAATGTTTCTCCTTATGCCCCATTTAGGGATAATGTATACCTGGTTGTAAACATTTAAGTTGTCCTTATTAGCTATAACAAACCAGTCCGGTGCATATTTAACAGATAATCCTAAAAAGTTTGCGCTGTTGTTTTCTGTATTACGCCCTTTCCGGCTGCGCTTAGCAATGTTGTAATACCAACGGGGTTCTAAATTTATGGAAGGAGCAAGTGCAAACACGTCTTTCTGCGGCCCGACAGAGCTAAAGCCATCCAGGCCAATTTCAGATCGCAATACTAACGTGTTTCCAAGCCTGACCTCATTACTTGCCCAGATTCCCAATACTCCTGCTTGTACGCTGAATAATGACTTCTCTACACTAGCTGTAGCAGGGTCATTAATAGCTTGTGCAGATGCGTTTAAACAATAAAAGGGCAGCAGCAACGCGAGGAATAGTTTGTTGATTTTCATAAAGTTTTTGGTGATTTGTTGATGGCGAATTTAATGGTAATAATTGCAAACGCAACTTTTTTTAAATAAAAAAGTCCCGATGCGTGTCTGCTTCGGGACTAGTAGTAATAGCGTTAACTACTACTTAATATTCATTTGTTTGGCAAGCGGGGCAGGTAACCCACCTTTGTTTACCATAATAGCCGTGCTTTTGTACTTTACAAAGTTTTTACTCATGTAAAGGTACCCTTTATAATCATTAGTTGCTCCCCATGAATTTTTAACAATGTAGTACTCTTTACCGTTCTGGTCTTTACTAAGGCCTATAATGTGCATACCATGATCATCTGTAGTCTGATAATTATCAAACGCTTTTTGTCGCATATCTTCGGTAACTTCAAGTTCCGGTTGAGGACCTCTAAACACAGTTTCTTTCTCCTCCGGTGTCATTTCTGCAAATGGCTTTGTAGGTATGTAAGCCACACCATTTTTCCAGCTAAAGCCTTTTTCGCTTACATCGCCGGCCCAGCCCACAGTGTATCCTTTTTTAAGTGCATTGTCTATAATTGTGGTAAGGTCATTCATCTTAACATTATAAACAAGGTCTAAAGACCAGTTGTCTGGCACCATAAGTACCATTTTCTCGTAATATGGATGATCTTTTAACGAAGAAATCTCTACGTATTCGTCAGGATTTATACCAACCACTTCTTTCGCGAAAGACTGCGGCGTGTATTTTTTTCCTTTATAATCGAAAGATTGCGGAACAGAACCCAAATAGGAGTCGATAACTGCGGTATATGCTTTTTCCCAGTTAGGAGTTAGTTCGCCATTAGGGTTTTTAACCACTGCCTGAAGCATACCTTCCTGTATGGCGGCCATCTCTGCAAACTTGTTGTTTGATGTGCCATAGTTAAGGCCAGTGTAGGCACTTTGAGGAAGCGCACCATACTGGCGGTACATGTTTATAACATCGTGTAGTGCACCACCGTCGCCCAGCGTTGTTGCACCGTGCATGCGAACGTAATTTTTACCTTTTTCTATATAGGCATTACGGGCCGTATAAATTTGTGAAAGCTCTACAGGCTGTTTGCCCATACGTATCATTTCTGACTCAAGGAATGAGTTAGTAGAATAACTCCAGCAAGTGCCCGATGAACCCTGATTTTTTACAGGAGTGTTATCAAGGCTAATAACATCTGTAAATACAAAAGAATCTTTACTATTGGCGCTCAGGTTGCCATTAAGCGAATTTACAAGGTTGTCCTGTGCAAAGCCCATGCTTATTCCGCCTAATAAAAAGGATGCTACAAACGGTTTTATAGAAAATTTGTACATAGTTTTTGATTTTTAATTTAATGGTAACAAGCCGCTAATGTACAGAAAATTTATAAAATGTTAACTATTTGTAAAAATTCTGTAACTAATTGTGGTTACTGGCAGCATTAAAAACAGTAGCAATTTGCTTCGCTTAAGTGCGTCGCGGGGGTTAACTCGCTAATAATGCCTACAAGGTCTCTTTAAGCCATTTAAAATATTCGCGCTGCCATACCATGGCGTTTTGCGGTTTTAATACCCAATGATTTTCATCCGGGAAGTAAAGGAAGCGGCTTTTTATTCCTCTAAGCTGTGCAGCCTGAAAAGCTTCCTGGCCCTGGCCTATAGGCACGCGAAAATCTTTTCCACCCTGAATAATTAGTATTGGGGTATCCCACTTGTCTACAAAATTTACCGGGTTAAACTGAGCATACGTTTTTTGCGCAGCTGCATTATTCTTATCCCAATAGGGGCCGCCACTATCCCAATTTGTAAAAAACACTTCCTCTGTAGTGCCATACATACTCTGCAGGTTAAACACGCCATCATGGGCAATGAGGGTTTTAAAACGTTTGTTGTGCATACCTGCCAGATAGAATACAGAGTAGCCGCCGTAGCTGGCACCCACCGCACCAAGGCGTGCTTTATCTACATACTTTTCTTTAGCCACATCATCTATTGCGCTTAAGTAGTCATTCATAACCTGCCCGCCCCAGTCTTTACTAATAGCCTCATTCCATTCTACACCATGGCCCGGCATGCCCCTGCGGTTAGGTGCAACAACAATGTAACCCTGTGCCGCCATAAGTTGGAAATTCCATCGGTACGAATAAAATTGCGTTAATGCACTTTGCGGGCCTCCCTGGCAGTAAAGTAAGGTTGGGTATTTTTTTGTAGCATCAAAGTTTGGTGGGAGGATAACCCAGACCAGCATCTTTTTGCCATCGGTAGTAGTTACATAACGTTTCTCGGTTTTACTAAGCGCCAGTTTACTAAATACAGCATTGTTAACCGTAGTTATTTGTTTCCAGGATTTCTTTTTAAGGTCGTAGCTGTAAACCTCAGTGGCATGATTAGTATCGGCGCGCTCTACAATAATATTGTTCCCGCTAAAACCTACAATACCATTTACATCAAATGGGCCATCGGTTAATTGAGTAACAGTAACTGCAATCTTTGTTAATCCCGGAAAGTTGACTTCAAACAACTGCTTAGTACCATCTATTGGTGCTAAAAAGTAGATTTTTCTGCCATCATTGCTCCACATAAAACTGTCAACGGTACCATCCCATGCTGCTGTAAGGTTAATAGTTCCACCGTTGTGTTTTACAATAATATCATTTTTGTCGGCCTCATAGCCATCGCGCTTCATTTGCAGCCAGGTTAGGTCGCCCTGCGGTGAAAATGCCGGATTGGTATCATACCCTGCATTGCCCTCGGTAAGGTTAACAGTAAATTTAGAAGCCAGGTTATACTCGTAAAGATCGGTATTGGTGCTTATGGCATACTCTGTACCCGCTTTCTTTTTAGAAACATAAATAATACTTTTGCCATCGGGACTCCAGGTATAATCTTCTTCGCCGCCAAAAGGTTTCTGCGGAGAATCATAAGGTTCTCCTGCCATGATATCTGTAAAAGCCTCTTTGTCGGCAACCGGATGAAAGCCCACGTGGTTGTGTGTGCCATCGTTCCATGTATCCCAATGGCGGTAATCTAAACCATTGTATATTTGAACAGTCGATTTTGTTAGTTCAGGGTAAAAATCGCTGCCTAACACCTTATCTATTTTAACTTCTTTAGAAGTAAGCTGCAGTTTTCCGTCGGGCGAAATATATTTATCGGCAAGCAGCATTGCGAAATCTGTTACTTCGGTAGCATTACCACCGGTAACAGGGATCGTGTAAAATTTTGAGTCAGATTTATTTTCGGCCACATCAGGTACCGAAACTTTATATACAATGGTTTTCCCGTCTTTAGATATGCCTATGGCGCTCACACGGCCAAGGCTCCAAAGCAGTTCGGGGGTCATTACTTGTTGTGCCGAAGCAGATAATCCCATGATGCTTAAAGTTAAAAGGAGTATTTTTTTCATTTTTTATATAGGGTTATAAAAGCGTACCAAAAATAATTAATAGTTAGCAGGTAGCGGGTAAAGAGGGAGGATTTAATTTGTTTGCGGTATACGAACTGACAATTCCCAAACAGTTTCTTAAAAGAAAATAGGTGTACTGCTTTTTTTGTTAAAATGAAAATTGAAACTTTATGAAAATTCACAACCTGTAGCTCAGTACAATCGAGCCATAGTAGTAACTTGTAATGACGCGGTTAGTAAGTTCTTTACCACGATAATTAAAAGAGTAGGAGTAGGTCCAGTTGTTATAGCGGTACTTAATACCGGCTTCGGCATTAAACCGAAAGGGGATAAGCGGAAACGTTACCGGGCTGGTGTTGTTAAACATGCTTCCCAAAATGGTAGCATCATAATTTTGATAGTTAACAACCGGGTTAATGTATATAAATAATTCCCTCTGCTGCCGCGAGAGTTCCTTGTTTATATTAAGTGCCGCACCATGCAATGCAGAGTCATACATGGGTAATAGTTCTCTCTTGAGGCTTATTCGCATCATTGGGCCAAGCGATGCACCCATCCAGATAGTACCCACATTAAGTTCGCCCTGTAAATGAAAGTCTACATTTTCATGGAACCGGTTATGAAATATTTTGTGCGAATAGACCGCTTGTGCCTGTGCTGCAATGGTAGTGGTTATTTGGTATTGCCAGCCTTGTACTGTAGGGTATCCCAGAATTTTGTGCAACCCTCTCTGCAGTTGTTCGGCGTAGGATTCAGGACCTACAACACCACCCTGAAAATTAAGTTTTAATACGCTTTCGTTTTTGTAAAAAGTGTTGATACCCGCTTCGGCAAAAATGTAACCTGCAAAGGGCCTGTCGTTCACGTTGATGTCGTTAGCCCTAACAGATTGCGGATTGTAAATATATTGTCCTAACCTGAATTCGGTTATCTTTTTGGCAACATTTTCTTGCTTAGATGTGCCCAGGTATCGGTAAATGAGCTCTATGCCGTTTGTGTAGTACTGGTCGTTTATGGGAGACGTATACAGGTCGTTATCGCTAATTAAGCTTATCTCTGCCGGCTTTTGTGCGAAACAAAATGTGCTGAACAGCATAACGGCTAAACACCTGTAGTACATTTTCATATTAATAATCCAGCTTTACATAGCGCATTAATTTTACTATCCTGCCTTTGCGCCTTTGTGTATACCTTGACGAATTTACAGGCTTAAATTTAAAAGGGTTGGGCAGTATAGCGGCAATTCCCGCCGCCTCATATTTAGTGAGGTTAGCCGCATCTTTATGATACCAGTGCTGCGCTGCAGCCTGTGCTCCATAAACGCCGTCGCCCATTTCTATACTGTTTAGGTATACCTCCATAATGCGCTCTTTGCTCCACAATAGTTCTATTAATACTGTAAAGTACGCTTCGAGACCTTTGCGCAGGTAGCTGCGCCCCTGCCATAAAAATACATTTTTTGCGGTTTGCTGGCTTATGGTGCTGCCTCCTTTTATACGTTTGCCTTTGCTGTTGTTTTTATATGCTTTAAACATAGCATCAAAGTTAAAACCATGATGAGTTAAAAAACGGTCGTCTTCACTGGCAATGACAGCCTTTTGCAAATTGGGCGAAATTTCTTCGAGCGGCACCCAGTCGTGGCTGCTGTGCATTTCTTTACCATCGCCTTTTTGCTCGAAAGCGCGCGCTATCATGAGTGGGGTAAAGGGTACCGGGATAAAACGGAAAACTACAACAGAGAAAACCGAAAGGACAATGAACCAAAGCAGGGCTTTATAAAAAATGCGGAGTATTTTTCGCAGCATACAGAAAGGATTTAGCGGATACGAAATTACAAATTTAGAGGTTATATAAAAGTGATTTATTGATGAAAATACGGTTGCTGTAATCAAAAGTTTTAAATTAATATAAAGTGTAAGATGCTTAGTCGTTATAGTTATCTTAAAATATAAATATCTTATATTAAAGCTTCAAATAACTTATATTTGAGATAAGTAACACTAACTTATTAATGAACCGTCTTTTCCTTGTTGCAGTGTTTTTTGTTCTTCAGCCCCTATATTGCCAGCTTCCTAAAAAGAACGGAGATATAATTGTTGAAGTTACTACACATGCGCTTGCTACAACAAATGATGTGGTTAAGGAAGATAAATCATCTGCGGTATTTTATTTTAATACAACAGGGCAATTGCTGGAAAAAGTGCACTACTTAAAAACACCTCAGAGTCAACCGGATTATGTAGAGGCCTACACTTACAATAAAAAAGGCAAACCTTTGCAAATGATTAAATGGCTTAACAGCGGAGGTAAACTTAAAGCGTTGTACGAAACAAATTATATTTATGACAAGTATGAACGGTTAACCAGTGCATCCGTTTTTAATGCCGGTAAACGGTCTGTAATTAAGAAGGTGGTGCATGAATATGACAGTATTGGCAATAATATAAAAACACTGTATGAGCCAAACGATTACCTCGAAAAAGAATATACTAAAGATGGCAAAATTGAAGGCATACGCCAGGTTCAGGCAGATACCCTTAAATGGGAATGCAATTTTACGTATAAGGACAATTTAAGAACAGGTACCTTTTCCAGTCGCTATAACAACGGAACAACTTTTTTAAAAGAAGAAATTCCTGTCGATGGTAAAACGCTAACAAGGTATACCAGTAACAGCAGTACAGATGACAAAACGAAGTACTACTACGACGAGACAGATATGCTCGAAAAAACCGAATACTACACATACTCTGCATCAAACGGGTACGTGCTTCAATCCTATGCAACTATAAAAGTTACAGGCAACGTAAACCAGGCATTGGTTGGGAAATTAAATGAACAGCTTATTGATAAGCCTTGTGTGTTTACACTATAAATCCGGATCAGAGCTATACTAAATCGGCAAGTTCTTTTCCTATCATACTGCCTATTGCAATACCCATGCCGCCAAGGCGAACGCCGAAGTATACATGTTCAGATAGTTGCTTAACAACAGGCACTTTGCCGGGGCCCATGCCCATAATACCACTCCAACGGTGCGCAACGGTAAAATCAGTATCCGGTAAAATTACTTCACGCAGTAATTTTTCAAGTTGATTTTGAATTATATTGGTATTGCCAAAATCGGTTGTGGTTTCAACGTCAAAATCAAGGTTTCGTGCCCCTCCAAAAAGTATGCGGTTGCCAATATTCCGAAAGTAATAATAACCACGGTCTATGTGAAACGTTCCTTTAATACCAAGATTAGGTATAGGCTCGGTTATAAGCACTTGGGCACGGGCCGGTTTTACAGCGCCATTAGTTAACTGTGCTGCAAAGCCGTTTGTAGCAAACAATAGTTTTTTAGTAGAGAAAGTGAAATCGCCCAGGCTCACGCTTACACTATCATTTTTTTCATGATAAGCGGTAACGGTCTGGCTGTTTAATATAAGGATATTGTTAGCAACAGCATCTTTAAGCAGCGCCTGCATCATGGCACCGGTATCGATCTGCCCTTCAAACGGATTAAAAATAAGCGAGTCCTGTGTGCCTTTGAAATCAAAACGATCGGTTTCTTTTACAAATACATCTGCCCTGAAGAGGGGCCGAAGAACATCATTTACAAAAGGCAACCGGCGCAGGCAATTTTCATATCCGGCAGTATCGCTTTCAAGAAACAGCTCGTAACCGCCGTAAGGTTTAAAATCAATTGCACTATCGCCTAAGCGTTTGCGTAATAATTGTAAACCCTGCCAGCGTTTTTGTATAAGTGCGGTAACTTCCTCTTCGGTATGGTTATTAAGGTCGTCTATAATTTCAGAAAGACTGCCAAAGCAGGCAAAACCGGCGTTCTTAGTGCTGGCTCCCTGCGGTAATGGCCCTTTTTCTAAAACTAAAATTTTGCTTCGGTGGAACCGTTCGCGCAGCCGTAAAGCGGTGTGCAGCCCTGTAATGCCGCTGCCCACAATAGTGTAGTCTACATTAGTAAACCAACTATTTATTTCCCACCAGCTAAGCTGCATTAGTGAGGCATAATGTTAGTGTCATTGTCATCTGCATCCTTTGCCTCCTCAATAGCTTCCTGCTCTGTTACCTTATTACCTTTTAAGGCGTTTAATATTAACGGAACAGTTGTCATTAGTACAATAGCTATTATAATGATCTCAATGTGCTTTTTAAGGTCTATATCAAATTCTTTAAGGAACAGTGCTGAAAGGTAATGCCCTGCATAAATAAGCGCGAACGACCAAAGAAAAGAACTGATAACATTGTACAGCATGAATTTTTTCTTCTCCATACCCACTACACCTGCAATAATGGGGGCAAATGTACGGATGATAGGTAAAAAACGGGCAAAGATGATAGCGCGGCCACCATGTTTTTCGAAAAATTCATGCGACTGTATAAGGTATTTTTTCTTAAAAAGAAAAGAATCCTGTCTTGAGTAAAGGTACGTACCGCTTTTTGCACCAAACCAGTACCCAAAGGTATTGCCCACAATTCCTGAAATTGCTACAAGAAACGCAAGCAGGGTAACATTTATAAAATCGCCTTCAATGGTAAAAACGGTAGCCATTAAGGACTCGCTGTAAATACCTGCCAGGAATAGTAAGCTGTCTCCCGGAAGAAAAAAACCTGCAAAAAGGCCGGTCTCTGCAAATACGATAAAAAGCACTACATAAATGCCAATTGGCACAGCGCCTATTTTAAGGTTGATATAAAATTCTGGATTCAGTAAGTCGGTCCATTGAAAACCCATGAGTGTCTAATTTTAGTTAATCTTTTTTGTTTCCCATTTGTCTACAGCGCTGGTTGCAAGGGCGTTGCCCAATACGTTTGTCATGCTGCGCGCCATATCGCAAAAATGGTCTATTGGTAATATAAGGGCTATCCCTTCGGCAGGAATATCAAACATGGCACAGGTTGCCACCACCACTATAAGCGATGCACGCGGTACACCGGCCACTCCTTTACTGGTAAGCATGAGTACAAGCAACATAAGCAGCTGTTTCTCTATAGGCATATCTATACCATATACCTGCGCTATAAAAAGTGAGGCGAAGGTCATGTACATCATGCTGCCATCCAGATTAAAAGAATAACCTAACGGTAGTGTGAACGATACAATTTTTGGGTCGCAGCCAAAACGCTCCAGCTCCTCGGTAAGTTTAGGGAAAACGGCTTCGCTGCTTGTAGTGCTAAACGCAATTAGCAGCGGGCTTGCAAGCCTTTTAAGAAGTATAAATAATCTTTTTCCCAGTATAAGATAACCTACACTTAGCAAAATCACCCACAGCAGCGCTATGCCAAGGGCAAAATCTATAAGGTAGTTGTAATACAATTTCCAGATATCAAAACCATAAATAGCCACTGCACCGGCTACTGCGCCAAAAACACCCAACGGCGCAACCCACATAATGTAAGAGACCATTTTTAGCACAACGTGAGATATCGTGTTTAACGTGCGTATAACCGGGTTTGCAATTTCGCCAATAGATGATAATGCAATACCAAACATTATAGAGAAGATAACTATTTGCAGTATTTCGTTATCTGCCATTGCCTCAAAAAGGCTTTTAGGTACAATATGAGTTACAAAGTTTTCGAGGGAGAAAGAGCCTGTATTTTTAACGAGATCGTCTGCCGGAGCGACAGATTCCATATTTACACTGGTGTTTTTACCCGGTTCGAGCCAGTTAACAAGCACCATGCCCAGCAACAGCGACATTAGTGATGCAGATAGGAACCAAGCCATAGCCTTAATGCCTACGCGCCCCACCATTTTCATATCGCCCATTTTTGCAATACCTACAACGAGCGTACAGAACACGAGCGGTGCAATAATCATTTGCACCATGCGTATAAAGAGCATGCCCAGCAGCTTTATGTTTTTAGCAAAACCTGCAGCACTGTCAGCATATTGGTAATGCACAAGGCCACCAAGGGCTACACCTAATACCAGGCCGGTAATTATAAATATAAATAGCTTGTTGTTGCTTTTCAATACGGCTAATTTTAAGTGTGTGAAATTACAGATATTTTTTTAATCAGCCTTTAGTTAAACGGTAATTAAACCTTATATTTTTATTGTGCAGGTACAATAAAAGTCGCATTTAATGTAAGTAAAAGCTAACAAATTGTTTTATTTTAATCTTTTTATCTTAAATACCAGTCATTTAATCGAAAATTGACCTAAGTTTTAAATATAATAACGCAATTAGTGTATATTTATAATTCAATGAAGCATGTATTGTTTATATGCTGCAAACCGCCACTGAATCAGGTAGATGAAGTTATAAATTGAAGTTAGTTAAGAGTAGATATTTGTGTTTGTTAGTTTAAAAGCTGCCCTTGGGCAGCTTTTTCTTTTTCAATTTATGCTTAAGCCTATCCTTTTGGGGTTATATGCATGTTGTACAATGTAAAGGCCTGAATGTCGGCTGCTTCTGCAATGGTTTGGGCAACCGATTTTCCTGCGCCATGACCTGCATTAACCTCTATGCGAATTAAAACAGGTGCGCTCCCAGCCTGATTTTCCTGAAGCGTTGCCGCAAACTTAAAACTATGTGCCGGTACCACACGATCGTCATGATCTCCGGTTGTGACAAGCGTAGCGGGATATTGTATGCCTTTTTTTACATTATGCAATGGCGAATAGCCCTTTAGGTAACTAAATGTTTCTTTATTATCTGCCGATGTGCCATAATCATACGCCCATCCGGCACCAGATGTAAAAGTGTGGTAGCGAAGCATATCTAACACCCCTACGGCCGGCAGTGCAACCTTAAATAAATCAGGGCGTTGCGTCATGGCAGCACCCACTAACAGGCCACCGTTAGATCCACCCCGCGCAGCAAGGTACTCTTTAGATGTATAGTTGTTAGCACTTAAGTACTCTGCGGCAGCTATAAAATCATCAAACACATTTTGTTTTTGCATTTTTGTGCCTGCATCATGCCATTTTTTGCCATACTCGCCGCCGCCGCGCAGGTTAGGAACTGCATAAATACCCCCGTTTTCGAGCCAGACTGCATTGGCAATACTAAATGCAGGGGTAAGGCTTACGTTAAAACCACCATAGCCATAAAGAATGGTTGGGTTAGTGCCGTCTAATTTTAAATCTTTACGGTGTGTAATGATCATAGGTACTTTTGTACCATCTTTAGAGGTGTAAAATACTTGTTTAGATACGTAATTATCACTGTCAAAATCTACTTTCGGCTTAGCATAAACCTCTGATTTTCCTGTTTTCGGGTTAAATGAATAGATAGTTCCCGGTGTAATATAATTGGTAAAAGAGTAATACAGCACTTTTTCTTCTTTATCTCCACCTATGCCTGTCGCTGTACCCGGTCCGGGAAGAGCAATATCGCGAACTAATTTGCCTTTTTGGTCATATTGTTTAATTACAGATATTGCATCTTTCATGTAATTTGCAAAGATATAACCGCTTCCGCTTGATGCAGAAAGTACATTTTCGGTTTCCGGAATAAAATCTTTCCAATTTGCCTGTTGAGGATGTGCGGCATCTACAGTTACAACGCGCGTATTAGGGGCATTATAATTTGTGCTAATGTACAGCGTTGTACCCTCATTATTAATTACATGGCTGTCGCTGTTAAAATTATCGGACATTGTTATTATTTCGCCGGAAGATTTCGTGAGATCGCTTAGGTAAAGTTCTCCACCCGATGTAGAATTTGCTGCGTTAATAACTAAGAAACGTTCATCTTCTGTAAGGTAGCCGCTTATGTACCGCCTTTTTATCCCTTTGCCAAATATAACTTTATCTGCTTTTTGAGGTGTACCCAGTTTGTGGTAATACAATTTATGTTCGTCTGTCATTGCAGATAGCAGGCTTCCTTCGGGCTTTTCATATGTAGAATAATAAAAGCCGTCAGTGCCTTTCCAGGCAATACCACTAAACTTTACGTTTTCTATGGTTTCGCCAAGAAGCTTTTTAGTAACCGCATCCATTATTATGATCTTGCCCCAGTCGCTTCCTCCCTCAGATATCATATAGGCTGCTAATTCGCCTTTTTTAGTAAAGCGCACTGCCGATAAAGATGTTGTGCCGTCTTTACTAAAAGTGTTTGGGTCGAGAAAAATCTCTTCCTTACCATTGCTGTTTTTACGATACAGTATGCTCTGGTTTTGCAGGCCGTTGTTCTTGTAATAGTACGTGAAATTTCCTTCGGTAAACGGAGCCGAAATACGTTCGTAATTCCACAGCTTTTCCATACGGGCTTTTATAGCATCCCTAAACGGTATCCTCGATAAATAATCAAATGTTACCTGGTTTTCTGCTTTTACCCACTCAGCAGTTTCTTTGCTGCGGTCGTTTTCGAGCCAACGGTAAGGATCTGTTATCTCTGTGCCAAAATAGGTGTCTTTTGTATTGTCTTTTACAGTGTTTGGGTAGTTAATTTTATCTTTCATTTGTGCGGTTAGGCTAATAGTAGAAGCCATAGCGAGTGTAACTATAGTTTTATTCATTTTTGGGTGGGTTAGTCAACACAAAAATACTAAAAAAGAACTGGCTACTCTGCAAACAATGGCTTGTATTTGCGCCTGTGCTTGTATAACATCACGCCATTTAAAATGACTACCAAGAGTGCTGTGCCTATTGCGGGTACATCTAAAAAAAGATGGAACAATAGTATGTTTAGCGATACGGGTACTAAAACCAAAAGAGCAAAAGGAACCCATAGCCTGAAAATGAGCATTAGCCCTATAATAATTTCTAAACCGGCAACTACGGTTAACACGTATCCTGTAGCTGCGAGTGAATCCATAAAATTGCCTGCAGCTTCGGGAGGAGCGGGTAGAGGAATGAAAGGGTATAATTTGTTGGCACCAAAAACTACCAGGATGATACCAAGCAAGATCCTTACAATTTGAGTAAATTTTGAATTCATATATTATTTATTAATTGGTTGAGGTTGAAATGCATTCCAAGTTAATAAATTATTGATAAATAAATTTCTAAAAAATTAACAATCAGTTGGTTGTGTAATTTTTGCAGAAACTATTCTCAATCGGTAGATAGGATAACTTTTGATGCATTATTGCTATTGAAAACCTTAAATCACTGAAATTAAATTTAAACAGCCAGCATTAGCTTAGTCATATATCTATTTACAAATTAATTACACATTGATGAGGCATATCCATCAAGAGCGAAGTTTCAAAGGAAAAAAATAAGAAGTCCCGGACACTGCATGCAATATGCAGGGTACGGGACTTAAAATCCTGATTGTTATTATTGTATTACAACGGAAAATGTAACTGCGGCATCGGTGCCACCACCAGCGTTAGTAATATCGCCTGCAGATACATTAATGCCTGATTTATTAGGTAAATGTCTTAATGTAATGGTTAAGTTTCCTGATGCCGCTGCGGCGGCTGCTTTATAGGTAAAACTTAGCCCAATAGGGCTGCCGTTTGCATCTCTGTCTGCGTAACTAAAAACGCCTAAACCTGATTGCTGAAAAAACAGTTGATGATCTGACGATTCTTCCTGAATTTCGAGTGTTGTGTCTGTTACCGGTGTCGTGGTTTCATTTAAAAAGGTAACGGCTCCTGTGTAATCTGCCCCGGCACTAAAATTGCCCGATACCGTAACTACCGGCGCTGCAGGGCCATCGCCATCAAGATCGCGCGACATTAGCACAATAGGTGTACCACCGGCAGCCGGAGTAAATGTTGCCTTTATGGTAGTTAATACTTCTTCTTCGTTTACTGGTGCAGCGACCGAGTCGTCGTCGCTACAAGAAGAAAATGAAACGATAGTTACCAGTGCCAATGCAAGGATTTTGAAATTTTTCATGCGATAAAATATTTATTGATTAATAATTGAACTTTAACTGTAATTGAAAATTACGCCCGGGCTCATCAGTATAAAGCCTCTGGCGGTTTAGGTAGTCGCGATATGTGGTATTAAAAATATTATTGATTGAGAAGTTAACCGATGTTAGCGTTTTACCTGCTTTAAATTGCATTCCCGTAGTAAAATGCAGTAGCTGGTACCCTTTTGGTGGTGTGCTGATATCTGTAAGTGTAGGCACAAGCTCATTGTTTATAAGCACGTTTGCATCAAAATTATAATTGGGGTAGCGCGATTGGGTAAACACAGCGTCACTGCGCAGTTCGGCAAAGAAGCTATTCCATTGGGTTTTAGTAAACCTAATTGTATTAGCAATGTTAACGGGTGGCATATCGATAAGCGGAAGGCCTTCAGTAGTGTTTTGTCCGTATACATAAGCCCCATTAAAGCTGTATTTAAAACCATTTGTAATATTCCAGTCGGCATGCAGGTCCAGCCCGGCCATAAAAGCATCAGTCTGCTTATAGCGAAAAACCGGAAACGTTCCGCGGTTTGTAGCCTCTGCAAGACCGGGTTGCAGATATATAAAATTGTTAATGCGGTTTATGTAAGGGGTAGCTTCAAAGCTGAATATCTTACCCGTCTTTAATAGCGTAGCCGATACCTTGATAGCCTCCTCTTTTTTGTTACTTAGATTACCCAACTCTATTGTAGCGTTAGTGTGGTTAAGGCCATCACTAAAAAGCTCTGCGACATTGGGGTTTCGCATAGCGAGGGCTGCATTTGCCAATAGGCTAAAGTTGTTGCCCAGCTCTTTACGTATGCCTAAACTTGCCGATACATTATGATAGGTAAACTCAGGCTTGGTAAAGTATTGAGTGCCAAAATCCTGAATTATAAATTTGTCATATACACCCACATACCCCAAATCCTCCCAACGGGTTATCTGGTAATATTTTGATGCCTGTATGTGCGAAAAGTCATAACGTAGCCCTGCATCTGCGGTTAGGGTGTTGCTAAAAGCGTAGGAATAAATTCCGTAAGCTCCGGCATCATAACGTTCGTAGGTGGGTATTAGCGGGCGCACTCCTGTATAAGGGCTTGCTTCATTATGTTGCATCAAGCCGCTTAAGCCTGCTTTAAGTGTGGCGTTGTTGTTAATTTGTTTCCAGTCGGCATTAACGCTGTGGGTGGCAAGGTTAAGATCAAGCGCCGGTTTGTTTATCAGGTCGGCGCGGCGCAGGTCATACTCGTCACGCTTGTTAAGCTGAAAAGCATACTGCACAGCAAGCGATGTATTGTCGTCTATTTTTTTGTTGAAGTTGATCTTAGCCAGATGATGCTGTATTTCCTGCCTGGGTGCACCAATTTTATAGGTAAACGGACGAACCACATTAGGCTCATGGCTGTTTATGGCACGAACAAGGTCGGACGTGCTGCCGGTATGTGTAGCCTCGGCAATGCCTATGGTTGCATTATAAAAACTATAGTAAGCAGTAAGGTCATAATTGCTGCCAATGTATTTTACATCTCCGGCAAAGTTAGCTTCTCTATTTCCTGTGTTAGACAATACATAATTAGGTGATTCGCGGTCGCCGTAATATTTTAACGTTCCTGATGCGTTCCATGCCCAACCCTTTTCAGCACCCTGATGCAGGCTTGAAGTAATGCTCCCGCCACGGCCATTACTGTCGGCGGTTACAATTGTACGTCCAAAAAGCGTGTCTTTAAGCACAGTGAGCGGCTCCACCAGCACAAGCCCGCCCACGGCATCGCCACCATATTGCAATGCCGATGCGCCCTTAATAACAGATACCTTTCCAGCGGCATTAATATCCAGATTAGGTGCGTGCTCTGTGCCCCACTGCTGGTCTTCCAGGCGTACATTGTTAGATACTATAGGCACCCTGCTGCTGTGCAGGCCGTTAATAACAGGCTTTACAATGGTACTGCCCATTTTTACTGCGCTTACCCCCGCAATCTCTTTCAGGGCATCACCTAATGAAGCATTGCTGTACTTTTCGAGGGTCTCGGCTTTTAGCTTCAGCTCATGTGTTGTGCTTTTAGCCGCAATATTCTCTGTAAGTACAACCTCCTGCAATTGTGTGTTTTGAGGAGTAAGTATAACATCGAGTATGCGGTTATGATAAATATCTATAACCGTATCGAGGCTTTTGTAACCAATAAATGATACTACTACGCGGTGGTTGCCGACAGGGATTCCCGGCAGGGTATACGTGCCGTCCGGCAGGGTCATGGCGTGCAGATCGTCAATATGGATGTGTGCCCCATCTAAAGGCTGTCCTTGTGAGGCGGCAACTTGTCCGCTCAAAGTGTTTTGGGCGTAAGTGCACCAGCCTCCCGCTATAATAAGCAGGAGCGTGAAATAAATTCGCATGGTAAATGTGGAATAAGTGGAGTTTTCCTTTTAGTATTAGTCGCCTTATTTTACCTCTTTCCTTTTAAAATAACGGTGCGTCCAGAAGTTGATTACGAAATCCTGAAGCATAGAGGTGTAGCTTTGCTGACTATCGAAACGAAAGTTTTAAGCCGCAGATATTTGCTGATAATAGTGAAACCTTGGCATAAACTAAGCAATAGCCAAAGGCGTGCACATAGTACGCTGCATGGTGGCTTACACAGTTATTATATGTCCCTATGCGGTAAAAAATAATGTGGATGCCCATAACCTTTAAGAGGTTTTGGCAATAAGGCTTTAAGCTTATACTAAAGCAGGAGGTGCCCTAAGGGCAAAGAGGCTACCGGCAAAGAAAACGTTGCTTTCTAAAGTGCTGTAGCTGTAAGGAATTTGTGTGAAAGGGAAATTGAGCGTGAGGCAAAATTGCTGTGGCGCTACAAAGAAATCGAAATGAAAATCGCAGACAGAGCAGCTTTCGTCATCATGTACATGGTCTTGTGCAACATTGTGTTTAAAGTCCTTTTTAAGCTCATACTGTTTATGCGATTCGGCATAATGAGTATGGCTAAAGGCATGAAAAGACTGGTAAGCAATAGTGAACTGCACTAATGCCATTAAAACCAGGTTGAACAAAGCGAACTTTCTTTTCATGGCTACAAAGGTAAATATAAAATGTTTTGAAAATGCAATTAGATTGCAATTAGTAAATTTTTAGGATTGACTTTGTTTTAATAATGCTCTATTTACATTTTACTTTTATTCTTTCTAATGCATATTCAGCTCCTAAATTATATGCGGTATTCCAGTCTTCGCAAGCACCATTTTTATCATTCAGATTATATTTTGAATTTCCTCTGTTATAATATGCAAACTTCTTATTTTCGGGATCAATTTTTTTTATAGCCAAAGCAGTATTGTAGTCGGCAATTGCTCCTTCAAAATCCCCATTTTCATCCTTAATAGTTCCCCTGTTAACTAATGCGTCTATAAAATCCGGAGCTATTTCCAATGCTTTATCGTAGTCTTTTAGGGCGGATTTCCATGTATACAATTCGTTTTTTACAATAGCCCGTGAATAGTAGGCATCAGGGTTTTTAGAATTTATTTCTAAAGTTAACGACCAGTTAATTATTGCGCCACTCAAATTTCCCTTTTCATAATAGTCAACCCCATTATCAAAATAGGTAACTTCGTTAGTTTTGCTTACTTCAGGATATTCTTGTTTTTTAGGGTCGAATGGTCCACCATAGGCATCAAGTTTGGCATCAAACTCATATCCTCTTTTGTACATATCTAAAGCCCAATATAGTAAGTTATCTGCTGTAATAGGAATGTCGTTCGTTTCACCATTAATTTCCCAAATATCTTTATATTGCTGAACCTCTTTAACCTCATATGGATAGTGAGCAATTATAAAGTCTTTTAAACGTATTAAATTTTCTTTTTTATCAGAGATAAACGTAAAATCCATTTTAGTGAGACAGTTATTTTTCAGGCCGCTTTTAATCATACTATTAAAGACATCTTCTGCGTCACTCATTTCGCTGCCAAAATTATCCGTGAAATTATTCCATGTAATAAATGTATTATCCATACTCTTTTGTCCGTAAACGGTTAATGTTGATAAAAGCACTAAGATAAGAATTCTCATTTTTCAATATTTGTATCTATAAAGAAACCCGCAGCATCCTAAAATACTGCGGGTTATAAATATACTTTAAAAAAGTTTATACTAACTTATTCTTAACTAAATACTCTGCAATTTGCACCGCATTAGTGGCAGCGCCCTTACGAAGATTATCGGCAACTATCCAAAGGTTTAGGGTGTTTGGCTGGCTTTCATCACGACGGATACGGCCTACAAAAACATCGTCCTTGCCTTCTGCATACAATGGCATTGGGTAATCGAACAGCGCAATGTTATCCTGTACCGTTATACCATCGGTTTCCTCTAAAATTGTACGGATATCGGCCAGCTCATAATCGTTGGTAAACTCTACGTTTACCGCTTCGCTGTGCCCACCAACGGTAGGGATGCGCACGGTGGTAGCAGTAACCTGTATAGAGTCGTCGCTAATTATCTTTTTGGTTTCGCGCGTCATTTTCATTTCTTCCTTAGTGTAGCCGTTGTCTTCAAACACGTCTATCTGTGGTATTGCATTACGGTGAATAGGGTATTTGTATGCCATCTCGCCCTCAATGCCTGCGTACTCATTTTCAAGCTGCTTTACAGCCTTTACACCGGTACCGGTTACACTCTGGTACGTAGAAACGACCACGCGCTTGATGTTATATTTTTTGTGTAGCGGCGCCAGTGCCAGTACCATTTGTATGGTAGAGCAGTTAGGGTTGGCTATAATTTTATCGTCTTTAGTAAGTTCGCCCGCGTTAATTTCAGGAACCACCAATTTTTTGGTTGGGTCCATACGCCATGCGCTTGAGTTGTCTATAACGGTAGTTCCTGCTTCGGCAAAAACTGGTGCCCAGATCTTACTTGTGTCGCCACCTGCCGAAAATAATGCTATCTCCGGCTTCATGCTAACGGCAGTTTCAAGGCTTACCACCTTATACTTGGTTCCCTTATAGTCTACTTCCTTGCCTACAGATCGCTCTGAAGCAACAGGTATTAATTCGGTTATTGGGAAATTTCTTTCTGCCAGTACTTTAAGCATTACTTCACCTACCATTCCGGTAGCGCCTACAACAGCAACTTTCATATTAAGATGGTTATTTATTAAACGAATAAGGCAAAATTAGTTATAAAAGTGTTTAAACACATAAAAATATAACAAAGAAAAACCGCCTTTTACAAGCGGTTTTGTGAATAATAGAATATGTAGTATAGCGGAAACGTCTTTTTATAACAGTTGCGAAAATTTTCGGCTGTTAATCATATTTGTATGATGAGGTACATCACTCATCAATTACAGAATGGTCGTGTTATTAATTATAGTGCCCTGCTTTTTAAAGCATCCCTGATTTCCATAAGCAATTTTTCTTCGTTTGTAGGTGCTGGTGGAGCGGCAGGAGCTGCAACTTCTTTTTTACGGGTACTATTCACTGCCTTAACAATAAGGAACAATACAAACGCCACGATAATAAAAGTAATTACATTGCTAAGGAAGTTGCCATATTTAACCCCGGCACCCCAGGTAAGTTCTTTAATATCTTCGAGCCCGGCTTTTTCGAGTATGGGTGAAAGTATAAGTGGGGTAATAATATCTTCTACCAGCGATTTTACAATGGCACCAAAGGCAGCACCTATAATAACGCCAATAGCAAGGTCTAATACATTACCCTTAAGTGCGAAGTCTTTAAACTCTTTAGCTAATCCCATATCTTGTATTTTTAGGTTGTAAATAATTGTTTGGTAATTGCTAAGGTACAAAAAACATTTTACTCCTTGTAAAAAACCCTTTTTACCCTCTGCGAAATACTCGTTAAAATTTCATACGGAATAGTACCCAGTGCTTTCGCAATAGTAACTACCGATGGGTCTTTGCCAAAAATTATAGCCGTATCTCCTTCTTTACAGTCTATGCCTGTTATTTTTACCATCATCATGTCCATGCTTATGGTTCCGGTAATTTCTGCCTTTTTGTCTTTTATCAATACATAGCCGGTCTCGTTACCCCAACGGCGTGGAATGCCATCAGCATAGCCTATAGGCAGCGTTGCAATAGTAATGGGTTCGCTGGTGCGGAACCTGCGGCTGTACCCAATGCTCTCGCCAGCGGGGAGTTCTTTTATCTGCAGGATGATGGTTTTTAGCGTACCCACATTTTCCAGGCTTTTATATTCTGCCTCGTCATTACCCACCCCATACAGGCCAATGCCAAGTCGTACCATAGTATACTGTGCCTGTGGGTAATTGTAAATGCCCGATGTGTTTAGTATATGCCGAATAGGATCAATATCTAATGCCTTAATCAGTGTGTTCGACCATTCATCAAATTTTGAAATCTGTCCTAAAGTAAAATCTTTAAACTCCGGCACATCGCTTGACGATAGGTGCGAGAAGATGCTTTTAACGGAAACAAGGTTGTTATTTTTAAGCAGGTCTATAAGTTCTTCCAGTTCGTAACCCTCAAAACCCAGGCGGTGCATACCGGTATCCAGTTTTATATGAATGGGGTAGTTAGACAAATTCTTTTGTTGTGCCACGGCAATAAATGCGCGTAGCTCTTTAGCAGAATATATCTCAGGTTCCAGGTTATAGGCGGCCATAGCGGCAAAGGCACTGATCTCCGGGTTCATTACCATAATCGGGGTGCTTATGCCCGCATTGCGTAGCGCGATGCCTTCATCTGCAAAAGCAACCCCCAGATAATCTACCTTTTCGTGCGACAGCGCTTTGGCAATTTCATAACTGCCGCTGCCATATCCAAAAGCTTTTACCATGACCATTATTTTAGTTTCCGGTTTAAGTTTAGATTTGTAAAAGTTAAGGTTGTGTACAATCGCGTTCAGGTTAATTTCCAAAACTGTTTCGTGTGTTTTCTCTTCGAGAGACACCACAATTTCATCAAACCTAAAAGATCGCGCCCCCTTAACCAGTACAGTTTCATTCTCAAAAGATTTCGCTCTGTAATGGGCTAAGAATTCCTGCGTGGTTTTATACGGGTAAAAATTAGGGAAATCGGCCAGCTGCGTACTTATCTTTTCGCCAATGCCTATCACGCGGCTTATATTATGGCTCGCTAAGAGCTTTGCAACTTTGGCATACAACAGATCAGCATCAAACCCGCTTTGAAAAACATCCGATAGTATAATTGTCTTCTTCTGATGTGTTTTATGCTGCTCTAAAAAATCGAGCGCAATTTTAAGCGACTGATAGTCGGAACTAAAACTGTCGTCGATAATCGTGCAGCCGTTAATGCCATTCTTAACCTGCAGCCGAAGCTCTACAGGGTACAGTCCTGCAAGGCGGTTAACAATTGTTGCAGGGTTATATTTCAGATACAGCAAAAACATAAGGCTGTTGATGGCGTTTTCTACAGAGGCATCATCGGTAAACGGAATGGATGCATCAAAATGTATCTCATTGTAAGTTATAGATAGTATCGTGTTGCCGTTGTCATGCCTGGTATTTATTAGCACATCGGCCCCCGGCTTAAAACTCCATGTGAAGGTTTTTATTCCAGAGTTTAATTCAGCCTCAACCTCGGTGTTTTTTTGCAGGATGAGCAGTTTTACATGGGCAAATATTTTTAGCTTCTCACGTATTTTCTCCTGTCGGTTAGCGAACCCTTCATCATGGGCGGTGCCTATGTTTGTAAGTATCCCAATATCCGGCCTTATTATGGGCTCTAATTTTTCCATTTCGCCGGTTGTCGAGATTCCCGCTTCAAAAATCGCCAGGTTATGGCGCTCGTTAATAGCAATTACAGATAGCGGCACCCCCACCTGCGAGTTGTAACTCTTAGGGCTACGAATAATGGTATAATCGGGGCTTAGCATATAGTTAAGCCATTCTTTTACGATGGTCTTGCCGCTGCTTCCGGTAATAACAAGCACAGGGAAGTCGTAGAGATCTCTATAATAGATAGCAAAATCCTGAAGTGCGGTAAGCGTATTTTTCACCACAAAAAAGTTGGCCTTGCCATTAGCTTCAGCGGGAATATGCCTTACCACAAAATTCACCACACCTTTCTCCATAAGGTTAGCAATGTATTGGTGGCCATCGCGGTTTTGGCCGCTAAGTGCAAAAAACAAAGTACCTGCATTGTTTTGCAGCGATCGGCTGTCTATAGATACATTATCTATTTCCATGTCGGGTTGTATGCCTTCAAAGCGGGAATGCATAGCGGGTATAAGGTCCTGGATTGTTACGCTCAAGGTTTTAGTTTTTTAGGATGTTGCCTCGTGTCAAAAACCTTAAGTATAATAATAGATTTTGTTTCGATTATATATGTAATTTTATAATTCCAAATTATTGCAAAACGTATGTTTGGATTATTGAAAGAAGGGTCAACGGGATATTTTTCCGGAAATACAATTAACGATTGACTTAAATCGTAAATCTTGTTAAAGACCATACCCGCATTTTTCGGACTATCCAACTTAATATAATTATAAATAGCTTCTAAGCTATCGGAAGCTTTTTTTCGCCAAATTATTTTCATTCGCCTAAAATCCTTCGCTTCACTTCTTCACTAGTATAAGTTTCCATAGTGCCTTCTTTTAACTCGAGCAGAGCAGAATTTATATCCTCAATATATTCATTTTCAGTTATAGCATTACCCTCGGCGTCATATCCTGCAATATATTCTTCATCTAAAATTTTAGAAATCTTTTTCAACAACCTGTCGTTAGAAAGATTAAGTACGCGTTGTGCAACGCTGATTTTTAATGCTTCGGATTTCATAAGTCAAATTTCTATCAAAGTTAATCAATTTATACAAATGCAAATAATTCTAAAACTTAAAACTCAATACTGCGTACCTCTTTTACATTATTGCCATACTTATCAATAAAAGTACCCGCTATGATAATTTCCTTATGTTTAAAAATAACGGTGTTAATACAAGAGTTTTCCATGGTCATTGAACAACGGTTTTTAAATTTGCTGGTTTTTGTTATATGCTTTTTTAAATCTGTTGCGCTGATTGAAAGGGTATCGGAAGAAAAACTTTCTTCATCAATAAAAACAATCTGGCCTTTGTCGATTCTGTAGTCTAAGATAAAGTTAAAGTCTTCAGCAGCATCTTTAACATTTTTCGGCAAGGTTAAAACTGCACTACAACCTGTGGCACATCCATGTTCAAAGAAAAGGTAATCCTGGTTGTCCTTCACAAAACCCGGAATAAAATACCTCCTCATTTCTAATACGTTCCCGCAATTTTTAACCCTTTTGATATTGCCTTTCTCCCATTGTATATAAATATCAGTGTAACGTGTGGAGTCGTCTTTAACCAAATATTTTATTCTCCAGCCATCACCGGTAATTGTATCTTTGGCAAACATTGCAACATCTTGATAGGTAGTGTCTTTAAAATCTATAGGTATTAACTCCTCCGTGTCCAGTTCTGCAACTTTCAGTTGTTTTTCTGGTAAAATACTATTCGCTTTGTCGCAGCCAATAATAAAAAGTAAAAAGATTACAGAGACACTGAAAGCCCACCTCACAACGACTCCGATTTTGGCTCCTGCATTCCTCCGCGCGGTGTTAAGGGTCCCTGTGTTTTCATAGCCTCATAATAGGCCGCCCTGCTAAGGGGCTCATACTCTTCGGTCTCACCAAGCATAACAAGGTTGTTATTATTGGCTTTTCTAAAGCTATAATGTGCAAGGTTGCCGGTGCGGGTGCAAACGGCATGCACTTTAGTCACATATTCTGCAGTGGCCATAAGGGCAGGCATGGGGCCAAAAGGGTTGCCTTTAAAATCCATATCAAGCCCGGCTACAATAACCCTGACACCGCTATTGGCAAGGTCGTTACAAACAGCTACAATTTCATCATCAAAAAACTGGGCTTCGTCTATGCCTACCACTTCACACCCCTGAGCCAGTAGCCTGATCATGGATGCTGAGGTAACGGGAGTAGACCGTATTTCGTTAGCATCATGGCTTACCACCATTTCTTCGTGGTAGCGGGTATCTATAGATGGTTTAAAAATTTCGACCTTTTGTTTAGCAAACTGTGCGCGCTTAAGCCTGCGGATAAGCTCTTCGGTTTTACCCGAGAACATAGACCCGCAAATTACCTCTATCCACCCGAACTGTTCTTTATGATTTACTGTATTTTCAAGAAACATTTTGCATTTTTCTGGCAGTAAAACAAAAATGTTTTGTGTTACTTTGTATTCAAACAAATTTATTAAAAATCTATTGCGCCACCCCTTATTATTCTAAAAGTTATGAAGAAAAAGTTAGAAGCCGACCTGGTAAGCATTGCCCACCGCATACTAAAACAAAAGAATAGGGAAGAACTGGACCAACTGTTGCAGGAAACCCAAAAGCTTTATGAAAAACTGCTGGTGCTTAAATTTGTAGACGAGCAATTTGGCGATGCAGAGCCAACCATTGGTCACGCTTCTGCTTTGTTTAAACTGGAGGAAACTTATGGGCTTGAAGAGCCGCAACATGTTAAGGCTAATGAAGAAGAAGCTAAAGAAGAAGAAATAAGGGCAGAAAAAGCGGCTGAGAAAGCCGAAAAAGCAACAACAGAACAGGAAGAAGCTCCTGCTGAAGATAAAGAAAATAACGATGGCGAGGGTGTAGTGACCAACCCTACCGAAGAGGAAGCAGCATCTGACGTTGAGAAAAAGGAAACGGAAGAGTCGGGGGAGGAAGTTCCTGCGCAGGCCGATGCGCCTAAAGCTGAAACTGAGAATGCTCCTAAAGAGGATAAAAAAGAAGAAGAAGTAATAGCTGAAGAATCGGTTAATGATAAAGGCGAGCCTGTTCCTGCGGAAGAGGAAGTTGAGGCAGATGCTGAAACTCAGGAAGAAGCTACGGAAGCTGCTGATGAAGAATACGCTATCGAAGAAGAATCTCAGGAGCAAACTGCACAGCCCACACCTGCGGAGGAAGAGCCTTTAAAAGAGGAAACCCCAAAAGAGGAGCCTAAACCGGAACAGCCAGAAGTTGAAGAGCCGACTGAAGAGCCAGAAGTTAAAGTAGAAGTTATAAAACCAGAGGAAACGATTGCCGCCGGAGAAAGATCGGCAGCATCTGTATTTGAAAACGCTCACGACAGTACCCCCGAAGAAGAAGAAAGAGCGGCTGATGCAGAGATAAAGACCATAGTGCCCGATGCAAATGCAAAGGTAGAAGAGTCTAAAACCGGTTTCGACTTCGCTTATGAGCGCAAGCCAGCCCCGGAAGATCCTATACTACAAAAAGAGATCTCGTTTGAGGATTTCCGCGATTATAAAGAGCCCGAGTTTGTAAAGAAAGAGGCATGGCCTGCCGATTTTGATGCGCCTAAAACTCCGGTTCCGCCGGATGTTAAGGAAGAGCTTAAAGCTGTTACAGATAACGACTGGCAAAACTGGGAGCCTAAAAAAGCTGAACCTGAAGCGCCCAAAGCTACACGCGCATTTGATTGGGAAGCTAAATTGCAAAACCCAAAAACGGAAACCACTGACGATTGGAAAAACTGGGAGCCTGCAAAAACTGCGGAGCCCGAAAAACCTGCAACACCATCTTTTAACTGGAACGAGCCGGAACCGGCAGCGGCGAAACAGGGTTTTAGCTGGGACGAGCCTAAAAAAGAGCTGGTAAAAGAAGATAAGCCTGCAGCGCCAAAAATGCCTAATGACAGCTTTGGCAAAGCTATAAGCCTCGCGCTTAATGACCGCATAGCTTTCGAGAAACATTTGTTTGCCGGCAGCAGCGACGACCTTAACCGTGTTATCTCGCAGCTTAATACCCTAAACTCGCACCGCGAGGCACAAAATTTTATAGAAGACCTTGTTAAGCCCGATTATAACAACTGGGTGGGCAAAGAAGAATACGAAGAGCGCTTTATGGCTATTGTAGAGAAAAGATTTAATTAATGAGTAAACTCTATATTGTACCTACACCCATAGGCAATCTCGAAGACATGACTTTTCGCGCCATAAAAGTGCTTAAGGAAGTAAACCTTATCCTGGCCGAAGATACCCGCACCAGCGCCAAACTGCTTAAGCATTTCGATATTGGCACGCACATGCACAGCCACCACATGCACAACGAACACAAAACGGTAGAGGGTATTATTCAGCGGTTGCAAAATGGCGAAACTATTGCCCTTATAAGCGATGCAGGCACCCCGGCAATATCAGATCCTGGTTTTTTGCTTACCCGTGCCTGCGTGCAGCATAACATACCCATAGAGTGCCTGCCCGGTGCTACGGCCTTTGTGCCTGCACTGGTAAACAGCGGCCTGCCCAATGATAAGTTTGTGTTTGAGGGGTTCCTGCCCGATAAAAAAGGCCGCCAAACCCGCTTTTTAGCGTTGCAGGAAGAAACCCGCACCATGATATTTTATGTATCGCCACACAAGCTGGTTAAAACCCTGGCCGAATTTATACAGTACTTTGGCGAAAGCCGCCCGGTATCGGTATCGCGGGAGTTGAGCAAACTGCACGAAGAAACCGTGCGCGGCACAGCAACCGAAGTTCACGCCCATTTTGACAAAAAAGAACCGAGAGGGGAAATTGTTGTTGTGGTAGGAGGTTTTATTCCGGAGGGGAAAGTGAGGAAGGTAGGCCGAGGAGAAGCAGGATATATAGAGGAAGAGCAAAATTAAATTTAAGTAGAACTTTCAGGAAATTATGTTCATTAAAAAAAAGATTAGCAAAGTCCCCAGCAATATAGATTTGTGTTTAATATATTCAGGAGGCTCTGCATTTAAATCTTTTATTTATAAAAATAATGCAACAAAAATAATGATTCCAATACCAGACATTTCATTAGTTTATTTTGACTGCGCATATTCATGTGAGTGTGCTAACGATTTCTAATGAATGCAAAATGTATATAGTATTATGTTAAAAATTTCGCCTCTTAAAGCATAAACCTATATGAAAGACCAGTGGCTTGACCGATGGGACAACCGATACAGCGCTGAGGCATTTGCTTATGGCGAACTACCCAATAATTATTTAAAAGAACACTTAGAAAAACTCGAAGCAGGAGCGATACTTTTTCCTGCCTAGGGCGAAGGTCGTAATGCTGTTTTTGCGGCAACGTTGGGGTGGAAGGCTTCCGCTTTTGATATTAGCAGCGAGGGCAGGAATAAAGCGCTGAAACTGGCTGAGAAAAATAATGTTGCAATAGATTATCAGATAGGGGAGCTTGACACATTAGGTTATAGCCCACAATCTTTTGATGCTGTTGCGTTAATCTATGCTCATTTTCCGGCAGCAATAAAATCGGCTATTCATAAAGGACTTGATAAGTATCTGCGTAGTGGTGGCATTATAATTTTTGAAGCCTTTAGTAAAAAGCATTTAGAATATATAGCCCGCGACGAAAAAGTGCGAGGCCCTAAAGATATTGACTCGCTCTTTTCTATTGATGAGGTAAAATCTGATTTTGCTAACTATGATTTTTTCGAGCTTGACGAAAAAGAGATCGAACTAAATGAAGGTATTTACCATAATGGGAAAGGATCTGTAATACGCTTTGTAGCGAGGAAAATATAGTTAGGCCGCATCATACAATTACAAATGTAGCTCTTGTTGGCGGTTCAAACTTTCATTTCTAAAGTGTCGATGTAGTATTTAATAGAACTTACGAATTTATTATACGATCTTATAAAGCATTTTTTATGTTCAACCATTCGTGGCTGTTTGGGATTTAAAATATCTTCGAGGCTGATAGATGTATATGGATTTAAATCTTGTCGGAGTCCTTTATAGGTAAATTTTAATTTAGCTATATTACCGGTTATAGAGATTTTCATTTCGTATTTCGAAGATATATATCTTTCATTAGGGATATATGCCCTGTAATAAAAAACATCAAATATAGAACCGTTAACCACTATATTTTTTTCATTCGGGTCATAATCAGCAGAAGGTTTAAAATAATATTTTTGAATGAAAGAAGATAATCTGTCATATATGTTTTGGTCGGTTAACCCTTCAAATTTTAAAAAAATTTCCTGCGATTCTCCGTTGCTATTGAAATCAATATTACCATCCCAATATCCAGGGCGTTCAACATCAGCTTCAAATTGTTTTATAATTTTGTTGTCAATATAGTAGTCGTAGGTTTTAATTAACCCGCTAAAATTGTTATTGAAATACTCACTCTCAAATTTGTAAATCATAGGGTCATCAACATGGCTGATTAAGTTCTCGTATGACAGGTAATATTCGAAGCCGTTGCTTTGAAAATATATGTGTTTAAAACTAAAGTGTACTTCTGATTCTAAAAAAGATATTTCCATACCATAATACGATTCGACTAAAGGCCTTCTGCTTAAATAAGATTGTCTGGATAAAACGTCATACATAGATTCTTTAATTTTTATCTTATAATTTATAGAATCCAGTAGTATAATACATGGTGAGTCTTTAGGATATGCATCTTTAATATAATTATGAACGCTGTTAAAAAGTGTTTTTGCTGAAAGATTTTTCTTTATTAAAGTGTACTGAGCCTCACCCTTTAAATTAAATTGTAAATCCTGACATGTTCCATAATTGCAGAAGAAAAATACAAATACTATATATAGAGTTTTCATGGTATTTTAATCTTTTAAAATTGTATATTTTGGGAAAACTTTATTTACTTAAGTATTTTTCTATCCTTAAAAGGATATTTATACACAATAAAAGTAGCATTTGTTCCTGGGTACATGCGCTCGTATTTGGCTTTAAATCGTTTAAAATACCAGTCTTCGGGATAGGGCAGTACGCGGGTTTCCTTAATAGCCCATTCATATAGCTTTAGCCGCGCATTACCATCGCATAAGTTTCGCCTGTCTTTTTTTACAAAATAGGGCTGCATTTGCGCTACTGGCGCAATATTGCTTATACAAACATCCATATGTTTCATGTTTCCGGTATAAACACTTGAAGACAGGTAATTATCCCAGAGACCTACAAAGCTGAGTGCAGGCAGTACTCCCCAAAATAAAAACACCAATTTATTCTTTTTTGCATATATTGAAGAGAAGGTAAATTGATAGCTTTCGCGGTAATAAAATAGTAACAGGAAAAGTATCATTGCAGTGTTCCACTGTGGTATAACGCTTACATACGCTACACCACGGCTAAGCAATAATGCAATTATAAAAATGTGCATTGCAATAAGCACGCTAACTGGTAGTAATTTTCTTTTTACAAAAAGCATCCCCAGTCCGCCCAAAGCTTCTATAACCGGTATTGCTAACCCAAGGTAATGCAGCTTAAATTGCATGATTTTAGCGGCCGATACTCCGAGGAATTCTTGAAGGATCATAAAATCCCACACCGAATGTAAAAACCCGCCATTAATTTTATGCAACCCGCTATATATATAAGTAGAAGCCATTACAAAAATTATGGCGCTGTAAAGGGTCTTTGCGTTGTTGCGGTTTATAATAAAGATCAATAAAAAAAACAGGAACTGGTATTCCCATGGCTGCCATCGCAGCACATCGAGAGAGCAGGAGCCAACTATTATAACTAAAGTACTTATTTGCAGGAGTTTTTCCTGAGGAAAAATTAAAAGCAACGTTAACCCCAGCAGCGATAGCCCTAATAATGCTGTGTGTATAATGGCAGGCACCGCATCTAAAAAATCAAAGGGTGGCACAACGGGATAAAGCCTGCCGCTGGCAATCCAGGTTTTGTAAGCGGCAACTTTTGTAATAAGCCAAAAGAAGCAGGTAATCCGGAGTAACAGTTTTTGATTGTCAGGCATGTGTGTGTTGATTAAAACAAATATATAGATTTGCAGGGAAATGCGCCCTGCTTTATTTATTTTTGGCCTACCTAAACCATGACCATGCGCTGGAATTTAAAACCACAACCCAATCCTCTTAACGTTAACCATTTAGCAACTTCGCTTGGGGTAGATAACGCTGTGGCGTCGTTATTGGCGCAGCGCGGGGTGCATACATATGATGAGGCAAGGCAGTTTTTTAGGCCATCACTGTCAGATCTGCACAATCCGTACTTAATGAAGGATATGGATAAGGCTGTAGAGCGTATCGAAACAGCTATAGAAAATGGCGAGAATATATTGGTTTTTGGAGATTATGATGTAGATGGCACCACGGCGGTATCGCTAATGTCGTCTTACCTAAAATCGTTTTACCCCAATGTAGATACTTATATTCCGGACAGGTACAAGGAAGGTTACGGAGTATCTGACGCTGGGATAGATTATGCCGATGATAACGGCTGTTCGCTTATTATAGCGCTCGATTGTGGTATAAAAAGCATTGATAAGGTAGCTTATGCTAACAGCAAAAATATAGACTTTATAATTTGCGACCACCACCGTCCCGGCGATACATTGCCCGATGCAGTTGCGGTACTCGACCCAAAGCGGGAAGATTGCAATTACCCCTATGACGAACTTTGTGGATGTGGTGTAGGCTTTAAGCTTATACAGGCATTGGCAATGAACCGCAACCAGACTATAAACGACCTTATACCTTACCTGGACCTTGTAGCTACTGCTATTGCAGCAGACATCGTACCGATAACGGGAGAGAACAGGGTGTTAGCAAAATTTGGACTTGAGGTAATTAATGCAAACCCAAGACCCGGAATTAAAGCGCTGATTCAAAATATAAAAAAGCAGGTGCTTACCATTAGTGACGTGGTTTTTGTAATTGCGCCGCGCATTAATGCTGCCGGACGTATTAAGCACGGCAATTATGCGGTGCAGTTGCTAACCGAATTTAATCTTGAAGAGGCAGAAGGTTTTGCTGCACAGATTGAAGGCCTGAACGCCGATCGCAAAGACCTTGACAAACAAATTACTGCCGAAGCGCTGTTACAAATAGAGCAGAATAACGACCACGATAAAAAGACGACCGTTGTGTTTCAGGAAGACTGGCATAAGGGAGTGATAGGTATCGTGGCATCCCGGCTTATAGAAACCTATTACCGCCCCACGCTGGTGTTTACACGAAGTGGCGATAAACTGGCGGCGTCGGCAAGATCTGTCAAAGATTTTGATGTGTATAATGCCCTCGAGGCTTGCGCCGAACATTTAGAGCAATTTGGCGGGCACATGTATGCGGCCGGTTTAACGCTTAAAGAAGAGCAGTATCCGCACTTTAGGCAAAAGTTTGAAGCCGTGGTTGCTGATACGATTCACCCCGACTTGCTAATCCCGGAAATATCTATTGATGCAGAAATTAACCTGGCTGACATTACACCCAAATTTTTGAGGATATTAAAACAGTTCGAGCCGTTTGGCCCGGGTAACATGACGCCTGTGTTTTTAACCCGTAACCTTTTAGACAGCGGCTTTGGAAAATCTATAGGATCAGACGATACACATCTTAAGCTTTTTGTTAAACAAGGAGGCTCCGAAGGATTTGGTGCTATTGGTTTTGGGCTTGCCACCAAAAAAAGCCTTGCCTGCAATGGCGATACATTTGATGCAGTTTATTCTATTGATGAAAATGTATGGAATGGCGAAACTACGCTGCAGCTCAGGCTTAGGGATATTAGGTGTGAGGAAGATTAAATAAACCAATTGTTCATATTTATTGAATCAGTACTACCAGTTGGCATAAAGCAGCAATTACATTTTTCATTACTAATAATAGTGTGTTGGTGTTGGTCACGTTGGCCTAAAAGCAACCCCACTCTCCCGCTACAGAGAGGTTTAGAAAGCTCTTTTAAATGTATCCATGGTATTCTAATACCACAAGTGCGATAGTAAGAACACAAACTACTGCCAGTGCATAACAAAAACCTTTAATATCTTCATTCTTTTCAAACTCCTGCCGGTTAGAATATAGAATAATCTTTGTTTTAATTTTAGGTTTAAAGTCATTTTGCATCATAAGTTCTTTTATTGTGAAGGTTATAAGATCAAGCATTTAAACTACAGTAATTCATATATGATGCCATTAAATTTTGTTTATTGCTCATTAACAAGTCAATAACAGTTAAGTATACGCAATAGTAGATGTTTATCTTTGGGCATTATGTTCCAGCATCGCGATTATCATTGCCTGCATATACGTAAACTTGCTTATGTGGGTAATGTTAATTGTGCCATTTTTAATAAAAAAAATCTTTTTTATTTAGAATGATTTTAAATAATTGCTATTTTTGTTTCAAACCAAATTAGGATGAAAGAAGTTGAACAAATATATTACAATGATTTTGGGGTAGCTTTTCATTGGAAAAAAGATGATGAGGTGCTAAAAGAAAAAGTACAGATTATCTTTAAGGAAACGGGTTTCTATTTCACCCTACAGCAAATAGAGGAGTTTGCTGATATAATAGACGAAACCTGTCGCGAAAATAGCTGTGCATCCTGTTGCCATAGTGCGCGTTGCCATAAGTTTTTATTAAAAACGCCACTTAACCAAATAGACCTTGCCGTTAACGAGACTGAATTGATGCAGATTAAAGACCTTGTGGAAGGGACCATTTTTAACGTAAACCTGATGGATTATTTGGGGGCAGTTTGCAGGAATTAGGTAGTTTCATCTGGCTTAAACTCTTTAAGTTCAAATGTAGCACCATCAAAAACACCGTAGGTAAAATACCCTATCCAGTCCCCCAGGTTTATATACTCGGATTTTTCACCAAGTTTAATAACCATAGGCAGGTGGCGATGGCCAAAAATAAGGTAATCATAATGTTTGGTTTCCAGTTTACGCTTACTGTACAGCACCAGCCACTCATTCTCCTCACCCAGAAAAACAACATCGTCGTCGCCAGATATTAATTTGTTTTTTACAGAAAGATATTGGGCCAGCCTTACACCTACATCTGGGTGTAACCACCTGAAAAGCCATTTAGAAAAAGGATTTGTAAATACCTTTTTCATACGCTTGTAGCCCTTATCGCCGGGGCCCAGGCCGTCGCCATGGCCTATAAAAAATACTTTATCGTTAAATATAAACTCTTGCGGACGATGGTAAACAGGAATGTTGAGTTCTTTTTCAAAATAGTCGCTCATCCATAGATCATGATTGCCTACAAAATAATGTATGGCAATACCGCTGTCTCTAAGCTCAGCGAGTTTTCCTAATACCCTTATAAAACCTTTAGGCACCACTGTTTTATATTCAAACCAAAAGTCGAACAGGTCGCCCAACAGGAAAATAACAGTTGCATCTTTTTTTATCTCGTCGAGCCAGGCTACGAATTTTTTTTCACGAGGAAAACTTTTTTCGGGCGTTGGTGCGCCAAAATGCTGATCGGATGCAAAGTATATCTTATGTGTTGTACTCATTGTTGTAATTAGTGCTGCAAATATATAAAGACTAAACTTTATGTAAGGTACCGCTTATATTTATGTAGACGTTTTTTTACTAAAGGTCAAAAAATCGTAACAAACGCACTCAAATTTGTTTCTTTTAGTTAAAATTACATTATGTTTAACAGATATTAACAAAGCTTAATTTTTTTTGCTTATTTTCGAGAACTAAAGAATACTTAAGTTAACAATCTATGAGAAAGCATTATTTCATTATTTTTCATGTTACGGCTGTTTCTTTACGAAATCTGCCTATTTAAGGTAGTGATATGCTAATTAAGTTATAGGCATCATTTACCGTAGGGACGACGAGATCTTTTAGAACTCTTATGTTCCGGGGTAGTGTGGCTCAGGTAAGTTTAGCATAAAATTATAATATTCGAAAACCAATATAGAAAACCAAACACATGAAAAAAATATACTTTGCTGCATTATTGGCATTGGTTGGGCTCTCCGAAGCATTTGCACAACAGGATCCCCACTACACACAGTACATGTACAACATGAATGTTATCAACCCTGCGTATGCAGGCTCTAAAGAGCATTTATCTTTCGGGCTCTTGTACCGCAAACAATGGGTAGACATCTCCGGGGCGCCAAGCACCGGAACCTTTTCG
>Ga0265798_10001034_pt1 | contig 44269 bp, 50 predicted proteins | sample P3T30metagenome_FD_192430 | JGI IMG/M metagenome (GOLD analysis project Ga0265798, IMG submission 192430) | Plant litter microbial communities from East Loma Ridge, Irvine, California - P3 T30 | ecosystem: Environmental > Terrestrial > Plant litter > Unclassified | place: USA: California... | reverse complement strand
GTCGCCGCTGCGGAAGTTATGGCGGGACTCTGCGTAAGTCATCATGTTAGACATGAACTGATGATAGCAAGGCAAACTTATATCCGCCAACGAAGCCACTCCAGCTCAACAAGCTTCCGATCACCTAGTCGAGCCTTTGACAGTCTTGCGATGGATACGCGGCATGTTCTCATCGTCGTCCACATCACACCACGATACGGGTCGAAAAGCCTTGTACGCCTTGTTGAAGTACAATTGGTCCTGTGCTCGATTACTTGACGAAGTCCTTCATCAGTCGTTTGGCGAAGGAGAGCAATTCTCTCTGGATTCATCGTTCTTTGGGGTTGTAGCGGATATTCTTGCCGAGGGGCAGATACCATTACCTCCAGAACAAATCGCATGTCTTGCTTTATCGAAATTGGGACATCCTGGACTTGATGTTCGACAACGAGCGTTCCAATTGGCGGTGACATTGATCACTGACCCACCAGATCAATTGGAGCTAGCATCGTTGCTACCTGGGGTTGGAAGTGGATCTGCGAACGTTTACCGTCATGCTCAAAAAGCCATAGCTGCTACTCTGGCGTCACTTTATCCCGACACGGCTACTCTCTTCTTGAATGAATGTACCACCCGCCTCTCCCAGCTCGAGGCACCAAGACGTCAAGCAACCCTCAATATCCTCTCTCCTTGGCTCGAGCTGCTGCCACTTGGCGAAGGATCAGAACAGGCGCTTTCGAATTTGATGTACCTCGCTATACGATTCAATACGGATCATTTAGACGACATCAAGGAACTATTCACGGCATTCGCTAAATCAGCGACAAACGTCACTCCATTCGTCAAGTTTCTCTTCGATCAAGGTGGACAGCGAAAGTCTCCAGAATTCGTCGCTCACTCCCAAAGGGTTATGGCGTACCTTGCTCAATCCCCCGCGGCCGAGATCTTGTTTGACGAGATCTGCAATTTTGTCGAACCGGATGCGATGGCTACTGTATCAGAAGAGACTAGCCCATCCGCAAGTCTGGCCAATCTCGATGCTCTTGTGCCCTCGGGGAGATCGCAAACTTTCTCAACTGGACAACTTGCTCTCCTGTTTGCAGGTGAGCTGTTACCACATCGTTTATCCGATTTCGAGACCGTCAAGCGATTACCAACGTTACTCCATGTCGCACTCGTCCATTGCGACCATGCCTCTCCGGCGATTCGGGAACCATGTCAAGCGGTTCTGTTCCAAGCGCTACGAGCTTGGATAGCCGATTTCACCAATATCGATGCTCAAGATGCTTCCACCTCATGGACAACCGCCGAGCGAAAGTTGACAGCGTTAGCCCAGACGAAGGACCTATTCTGGAAAACGGATGATAGAGGCGGTCCACACTCTGCTTTCCTTGCTCCTGGTCAAATGACTACGCTTGTCATGAAGATCCTTGGAATCCTACTCCCGTTCCAACCTCGTATACGACAGCAATGGGGCGAACTCGCTTTATCATGGGCTACTTCTTGTCCGATTCAACATCTCGCATGTCGCTCTTTCCAGGTCTTCCGGATCTTGACCCCACACGTCAGCGCTAGGATGATGTCCGATACTCTCGCCCGACTTTCGTCTACGATTGCGAGTGACTCAGAGGAGATTCAATATTTCAACCAGGAAGTACTACGGACATTCGCTTCGGTCGTTCAGACCATTCCTGAATCGGAAATACACAATTTCCCGCAAATCTTCTGGTGCGCTACCGCGTGTCTTACAACGCCATACGAAGACGAATTTGCCGAAGTCATTGAGCTCCTCACCCATGTCTTGGACAAGACCAATCTGTCCGACCCCGTTGTTATTGATCACTTGAACAAGTTCAAACCAGCCGATTGGGTCGGTAATCCACCTTACCTCCAAGCATCATTACTTGTTGGATTACGATCTTCGAAAACGGCAATGTTGACTTTTGATCTCATCAGGCGACTCACGTCGTCGCCCAACGATGAGTTGATCGACAAAACCTCCGATAGGTTACTTCATGGTTTCATCGCTGCTCTACCTTGGATGTTGCATTCTACCGATCTTGGTGAACCGAATGAAGAACTCGCAGAGATGGCTTTAGACTTGGCGGCCATTGCTGAAGCAGAAGAAAACGCTGGATTCGCCAGGTTACTCACGAGTTTCGCTCGAGTTCGGTTCAGGTCAAAGGACGATTTCATCCGACAAGCATCGAGTTTGATTCGGGATTACATGTCGACGCATGCTCTCGATATCGTCACTCTTCTACTCGGATTCGTATTGAACACCCACGACTGGATGCGGGAAAAGTCGATGCAGGTTCTCAAGATCATTCTCGCTTTCCCAGAAGCAAAAGCACCTCTCGCTTCGCATGGCGAGGAATTGCTACTCCCCCTCCTCAAGTTGGTCACTACAAAACATTCCGCGCAAGCCCTCGACGTCCTCGATATCCCAGCGATTACGGGCGCCATACCCGATCTGGACAGTTCGGAAGAGATTTTCAGGCCAATATCCGATTCAGGCTGGTCAGTACCCAACATTGAAGAAATCGCAGCCATCACCCGCGAAAACCTCAAAGCAGTGTTTAATACCTGTACAGTCGAAACTAGGCAAGCTTCAGCGCATTTCTCGGTCGTCCAATTTGCAGATATCAAACAATTTGGTCCGAATCCAAGTTTTACTTCTTTCGATTCTGCGGAATTGTCTCCCATTTCACCTGAGAACATCAATGGAGACGTTAGTACGGTCTCATTGGGTGATTTGGCTGGTCAACTGCATGATTTGAACCTTTTCTTTGACGATGGATTAGATCTGGAGGAACCGAAGAGGGCATTTGGACATGCTCAGATGCCCAGTGATACAGTATCCGAAAGACGGGTTAGGGCTATCCTAGCAGTATGTCAAATATCTTCCTCCATGACAGAGCTGATGAGATAGAGAGGTAGAAATCAATCGATCACTTCACCTATCAAGGAAGATTTCTCAAGGCATGCCCACTCGCTCTCTGCATCTTCCTCAGAACTAGATCGACGACACCAGAATGCCGCCTCGACTTCTTCTTTATCACTAGCAGATCAAACCTACACCCACAACATTCCAAATCGACAACGTGGGCATTATATGAACCCCTCAATATCATCTTCAATAGCAGCATCAGATTTCGGTGAAAATAGTCAATTCAAATTAGAGGATGATAGAGCTCCATCTCGTAATGGGAATGGAAACGGGGATGGGGAGGGTACAGCTTCAGCAGTCAGTCTGAGGAGTTTAAGGACTTGGAATTTCAGTTCTGCGGGGGGACAGACTCCCGTCGCATCTGGGCGATTTGGAGATAAAGATAAAGATAGGGATAGAGAGCGGGAGAGGACGTTAACGCTGGGAATGTTGAGTGGGGATGAGAGTGCTAGAGCACCTAGTCCTAGGGGTGATTTTGAACGTTGACGATTGAGTCGACGCTATAGTCTGTATATTTACGAATGCAACGAGATCATGATTTCAATCAACCTGATGAAACGAGCAGCTCGCTCAGCCCTGGAGAATATGGTGCAATCATCACATCGCCAGCCGCCTCAGAGAGTCACTCCATTCGAAGATCACGCCGCCTTCTTGAATAGGAGGTGCGTTTGCAGAGTTGTTATACTGAATATGCATGGTACAAATAGATCGACTGAACCACTACAGACCTGATCAGACACCTACCCTACACCCCGACCCATAAACTCGACCTATGCGAAACTAGCCTGTGCTGTACCTAGCTCATCGATAGTCTCTGTCTCGTGATTCTTCTGCGTAAACGACTTGGAACATGAAGCCATCGTAACACTAGCGCGCGAGATGGGGTCGGTTCGGTAAAAGTCCTTTATAGGCTTGACGAATGCTGTTGAGGATGGTGTTGATGGAGAGGAAACGGAAGAGAGGAGGTTAAGACCGACTTTGGTGATATCCATAGAAGGAGTCTCGACAGAGTCGTATCGTACCAGCGTAGGTGAGATATCCCACATTCGATCACGTAGAGAGAGGACATCATCGTATGGTAATGGCTGACCGACGAGTTCAGAGAGGGCTCGGATAATCTTCCAATCTTCTCGAGCGGCTCCTGGTGGTACGACGGCTGTTCGACCTAGTTGAGATCGACCTTCCGTGTTGATCCAAGTTGCGCTCTTTTCAGTGTAGGCAGCGGCAGGTAGACAGACATCGGCAAACTGAGCACCGAGATCACCGTGGTGTCCCTGGTAGACGACGAATGCGTCCTCGGGGATGGAAGAGGGATCAATATCATCGGCATTGAGCAGGTAGACGAATTTAGGTGTAGTGGTGGAAGCGGATTTGGAAGGTGTGAAACCGAGATCGTAAGCGGCGGTCCTGGAGGCAGCCTGGCTGTGAGCTTGTGACAGAATAGGAATAGAAGGATACTTACCCTCTGCAAAACCGAGAATCCATTCCATTCAGGAGTCAAGAATTTGGTGGCATTGTCCGAAACGTGCTTGCTGACAGCCTTCAAGACCTCTGCACCGTCCTTCCTCTCCGTAACAGCACTTCCAACAATGATCAATGGCTTCTTGGCCTCCTTCCAGATCTTGGCGAACGATCCCTTGCCTTTACCGGACAAGAAGCTCGAAACCTCCTTGGGCGAAGTACCGAGATGCTCGTACTCGAAGACGGACTCGAAATTTTCACCGATCAAGGCAAACTCGGCACCGCTCTTCAAGTAGGATTTACGGAATCGAGTGTTGATGATGGCGGCCTCGTGTCGGGGGTTGGTACCGATGAGTAGAACGGCATCAGCCTCTTCGACGTTTTCAATACCAGTGTTGAATAGGTAGTTGGATCGGATATCGACACCGGTAAGTGGAGGTGCGTCTCCGAGTGCATGGTCCGTTGTCAAGTTCTCTGATCCCAATCGGTTGATCAAATCCTTGAGTGCAGTCAAAGCCTCGGTATCGGCAAGGGCACCGGCAACAGCCTTGATCTCATCGCCACGAGCTCCAGAGTTGACGAGTCCGTGTCGGACAGTCTCCATAGCTGACTCCCATGATGCGGGGACGAATCGATCACCCTCTCGAACCAAAGGTGTCGTTAATCGCTGGTACTTGAGACCATCGTATGCGTATCGGGTCTTGTCGTTGATCCACTCCTCGTTGACCTCGTCGTTGATCTTTGGCTGAATCCTCATGACCTGAACACCTCGCGAGTCGACTCGGATATTGGATCCAACAGCGTCCAAAACATCTACACTCTCCGTCTTCTTCAATTCCCAAGGTCGAGCCTGGAAGGCATATGGCTTTGATGTCAAAGCTCCAACGGGACATAGATCGATGATGTTTCCAGACATTTCCGAGTCCATGACCTTCTCGACGTACATGCCGATCTGCAAATCGTTTCCTCGTCCTGTTGTTCCAAGATCCTCAACACCGGCGACATCGTTGGCAAATCGAACACAACGTGTGCACTGAATACATCTGTTCATCGATGTCTTGACGATGGGTCCTAGATCCTTGTTCTCCAATGCTCGCTTTCCGGTGATCTCGTGGAATCGCGTTCGGTCCGATCCGTATCGCATCGACTGATCCTGCAAATCACATTCTCCTCCTTGATCACAAATGGGACAATCGAGCGGGTGGTTGGCGAGTAAGAACTCCATGACACCTTCACGAGCTTTGTGGACGAGGGGGGTGTTGGTGAAGACCTTTGATCCGGGCATAGCAGGCATAGCGCAAGAAGCGACTGGCTTGGGTGATCTTTCGACCTATCGTCAGCTCTACCTTTTGCAACATTTGCTCACCTCTACAAGACACATTCGACAATTACCAGCGATAGCTAGACGATCGTGGTAACAGAATCGGGGGACAGTAGCTCCAGCAGCCTCACAAGCTTGAATCAAGGCGGTACCTAAAATTAGCAGATCTCCTTGAACTCCTGGACACACTCACCTTGGGGAACAGTAACCTCCTTTCCATCGACGGTAAGCGTAATATCCGCTAGTCTAGGCTTGGTAGTCGATAGCAATCGGGAACCTGCCAATTAGCTAATGGTTCATATACCAAAACATGTCACCTACCAGAAGGAGCGGCAAAGCTCTGACGAGCCGATCGGGTGGAGATATGCCTCAACATGACGGCGGTTCTTTTGAGTATATGGGATGTACTGCCGATGATCGTGTGCTAGGTGTATAGCACTACGGCTCTGTAATGTACAGTATAGACTACGCGGTATACAGTAAACCTATTAACTTGGTTGGCTGGATCACAACCACTGACCGGAATTTCCCGGATAGGTTGAATGTGGCACTTTGAGAACCAATGACATTGAACCTGAACAACATCATCCTCTCATAACTTACGTGCTGGTTCCTCAACATGCATGCACTGCAACTCGAAACTGCAGCGACAACAACGACCCATCTCACCTTAGGTGTGATGAGGAAACAATGCGCAGCACACCATGATAGGAGGGAAGGGGAGCTTGTGAGACAGCTATACTACGGGAATGTAATGGGAAGTCCAGAGCAATTGTCTAATATAGCAGTCGCGCGCATGAAAAATACTCAGATGTCATTCCATTTCATTGAATACTGAGATAGCATTCATTGCTACTATCAAAGTCTACCTGGGTTGGTTTGGCTAGCTAGTGTTACAGCCTGTGCTTGCTCTAAGCGACCCGACTCCCCAAGCAAATCCGGTACTACGACTACTCGCTCATCTGCTTGGTTCTCAGTAGCAACCCCTTCATTGGCCCCCTCATTGTTGCCTATGGCACCATCCCAGCTCTCTATTCCCGACTGTGCTCCTGAATCTTCCATCCCAGGCTCCACTGCTCCCAAGCGTCATGGAGGGGCAGGAAGGATGTGGTGTTAATTGTCCAGCCAGATGTATCAATTGAGATATTCATGGTATGATGTACAACAGGATGAGTAAATTGACAGTAGCAATGAATGCTAGCTCAGTATTAAATGACATGGAATGACATCTGAGTATTTTCCATGCGCGCGACTGCTATATTAGATAATAGCTCGGAAGTCCAGGTCTTTTGAGGGACGAGGCGTAAACTTGGACAAGGGCTCGCATTGTGCCGAGCTAGGGCTCCTGAGATCCTTCATGGTTGAATTCTATCCTAGAGGGGCTAATATGCGCTACACGAACATGCTCGCGTCGTGTATTGCTAATATTACTATTCATGTCCTTCACTAGATCATCACGGACAACACTCTTCTCCTCGCCTGGATCGACCATAGAAAGACCCCGAAGTCCTCAGTAGATATACACGAATTCGTTGTTCTGATAATCGGTAAGATCGTCGAGAGCTGTCATTGTCAATTCAGGCTCAATTAACACCCGAGACGGGGACTAACCATTTTGACCAAGACCATCTCCTTCTCCACCATAAGCCTCATACTGCGCCATCATACTGGTATCTCTGATATACTCAGGCTTTCCTGCAGCGACTCGCTGCCGTCTCCTCACTCGGTTCAGGAAGAACAAGACGACTACCTGGATTCCGACACAAGCCAGCTGGGCCGAGAAGATACCGAGCACACCTCGAATACCTGAGATATAGTATGGTGCATCCTTGGCATTGAACAGGAGCGGACCTGTCGGTCAGCAAATACACACCGTGAAGCCTGTGGGCGAGCTCACCGATGATGTTTCCGGCAGCGGCACTGCCGTTGTAAATGGCCATGATGACTGATTTCTTGGTCTGTCCGGCGGTATTGGCCACCTATTATCAGCTTTAGCTTGACGTACGGGGAAATAAGGGCACTGACCATCCAGGAAACAATCAATGGATTACAGCCAAAGTTGAAAGCGAGGAGGTAGTAGCCTACCAAAGCGACTGATTGTCGAAAGTTACCGGACGTCCCCTCGTGGTATAGCAGTGCACAACCAATGATGCCGGGGACCTGAAGGCAAGCAAGCGGGATAGCCTTTGACTTGACTTTGAGAGCGGCCCATGACGAGAAGAGGATGACTCCCAGTTGGAGGATACCGAATGGGATGTTCAGCAGCGAACTAACGTATTTATCCTAATCATCAGTTCCAACGCCCTTGAGTCGACTTACGAAACCAAAGTTTCTGATCAAGGTGGGTCCAAAGGCGCTAGCGACAGCAGTACCAGCATTGATCAATAGCGGTATACCGATAAAACAGACGGTTTTGATATCGTAGAATACCTCGGCAGCTTGTTTCCACTTGAAATGAGTAGATCCCACTCCAGTCTGATTCGCTCGAAGTCGCTCAATCGCCTTCAGTCGGTCATCAGGAGTGAGGAATCGAGCATCGGTGACTGTCGAATCGACGAAAATCCAAACCAGGGGAGCACAGGCGATAGTCAAGATTCCACAAACCAGGAAAAGGGCTTGCCAGGGGTAGATCCCGCCACCAGAAATGTGACTCCTTCTCTATCAGTACCGTGGGTTCTCACCTCGAACGTATCACTCACAAGCCGTAGGAGATAAGAGCCGCAAATAGGGTACTGATGCCGTTCATGGAGTACCAGGCGGCAACCCGGATCGGCTGTTCGGACCTCCTGTACCACTGGGCGGTCATTAAAGCTGTTTTTATAAGCAAATTTCGAGGGCTTCAAGATAGGCAATGTCCGGACACACAGAATAAGGGAAGGCACCCGGCCTCAAATAAGCCGAGAAAGAACCGCAACGCCATCATTGACGAGAATCTAGCGAGTCAGATCAGTCCCCAGAAGGCTGGGGGAGTAGGGTGGCGAAAAAAGTGAACAAATCGGACAGAAACTGGACGTACGTGGTGCCACCGGCCATGCCAGTCTGTATGGCTCCCCAGCAGGCAACCAAGACCGTCATGAGTATCCTAGGAGGGACTCTGACAAGGATGTATGATGAAATGGGCTGCCAGGCCAGCTGAGCAGAGGATAGGATGATATTGAGCAGGGAGTATTGATTGCCTTGCAAACCGAGATCTTCCGATACACCGAGTACATTTGCGTATCCAAAGTCTAACCAATCAGTCCAGTGTTCATTATCAGCTCATATGGAGGACCTACTCGTCTTGTCGAGAGCTTGTAAGAAATAAATGAGCATGAGGATAGAGAGGATGTATTTATCGGTTCTTCGCAGAATCCTCTTGTTCTACCACGTCAGCTGCCTCTGGTCTAGCCAGGTGATATCTACTCACGTCCTCCTCGGTAACCACGACCCGCTCGTCGCCTAACACCTTGAGGGCGGGATCACTCATTCGAGCTTGAGACTCGACATTCTCGGAAAGCTCGATGGCGTTTTTGGAATCTTCTATTTCGTTGTCTCGCAATTGTCGGTCAGCCATGTTTCGAGGTGGATGGGGCGAATGAGGAGGCCCATAGCAGAGTCACAGCTTGTATATATAGAAGCATGAGCCGTCACTCGCTCCACATCGCTGTACTCGCTGTTCCTCGCGGTCTTGGCGAATAAAAGCGATAGGCAGTCTTCCGGCTAGAGACGGCGAGACCAGTAACAGCGAGCGGTGACCGGCAATCCGGCACGGAACAGCTTGTCGGCCCCTGTCTCGGTCACTTGGCGGACACATGCCGCAGTGTTATTGATGCGAAGGGATTGAGCTTGCGCTAGACTGATGCACAGCTACTACTCAGCTCTTGTCATTCGCACTCCATCTGCGACAAGATGAGAACCAGACCATCCTGGCCCGCTGTGCCCGGTATCGTCTTCGGAGCCGACTACAACCCCGAGCAATGGGACCGTTCGGTATGGGACGAGGACGTCAAGCTTATGCGTCAAGCTGGTGTCAATCTCGTTTCTATTGGGATCTTCTCGTGGTCCGTCATTCAGCCTACCGAGACAACATGGAACTTTGCTTGGCTGGACGAGATCATTGATCTACTTCACGCAAATGGCATAGCTGTCGATCTCGGCACTGCTACCGCCTCTCCACCTCCTTGGCTCACTACAAAACATCCCGAAATCCTGATGGTAAATGAGTTAGGCGATACCATTTGGCCCGGAGCTAGACAACATTGGCGACCTACATCTCCTGTCTATTTGCGATACGCCCTTGAACTCGTCGAACGACTGGCGGGACGGTACGGAGATCATCCTGCTCTTGTCGCCTGGCACATCAACAATGAGTTGGGCAACCACAACCAATTCGATTTCTCCGAAGATGCTATTCGCTCTTTTCGAGATTTCCTGCGATCCCGGTATAACAAATCGCTCGACGCATTGAACTCAGCTTGGGAGACCGCCTTCTGGTCCCAGCGATATAGTGACTTCGACGAGATCTTACCCCCACGCACTTTCCCTCGAGGAACGTTTCTCAACCCGACCCATGTACTGGATTGGCGGCGCTACACCAACGACGCTCTTGTCCAGTGTTATAAACAGGAACGGGACTTGCTTCGGTCCATCACTCCCGATATTCCCATCACCACCAATCTCATCATCATGGGCAAGCAGACAAAAGATAGGGATTATACGGCCTGGGTTGATGAGCTGGACTTTGTTTCGAATGACCATTACGTTTTCATCTCGGAACAGGGCAGAGACGAGCTGTCCTTCTCTGCCAGCCTTACCAGTGGAGTGTCATCGCACGAGCCTTGGTTTCTCATGGAGCACTCGACAAGTGCCGTCCAATGGCAACGCGTTAATTCGCCCAAGTGGACCAACGAACTCGCTCGAGACTCGCTTACTCACCTCGCCCATGGTGCAGATGGTCTATGTTTCTTCCAATGGCGTCAAAGCAAGGCGGGCGCCGAGACATATCACAGCTCGATGATCCCTCATGCAGGGCCTGACTCGAGGTTGTTTAGGGATGTCGTAGAGCTAGGTGCTCTGGTGAAGGATTTGGCGCCAATCAAGGGGAGTAAGAAGGAGCCGGCGAAAGTTGCTATTCTATTTGACTGGGAATCTTGGTGGGTTGCCGAGGGGAAAGCACAGCCGAGCCAGATTATCGAATACAAGCAAGAAGCACTCGATTGGTTTATTGCCTTCCTTGACGCAGGTATCACTGCGGATGTCATTCCCGCGAATCAGCTGAATCGCCTTTCGAGTTATCCACTGGTCGTCGCTCCGATGCTGCATGTCGTACCGGATTCGTCACGCCGGAGTATCACGGCGTACGTTGAGCAGGGTGGTCATTTTGTTACGACATACTGGTCAGGCATCACCAACGAAGATTGCCATGTTCACCTCGGTGGTTACCCCGGAGCATTCAAAGATCTACTAGGTATCCGAGTCGAAGAGTTTGGTCCCATAGCCTCGCCTGTAAAACTGGACGACGGTACCGATGGCAGTATTTGGTCCGAGCCAGTCGATATAGTTGGGGACAACGTTGAGATCTTGCGAAAGTACACTACCGGAATGTACCCAGGTGGACCCGCTGTTACTCGTCGAAACGTCAAAGATGGCAGTGCGACCTACGTCTCCACCAAGCTTAGCTCGAAAGGGTTACAGAGTCTTCTACCGACCTTGTTGGAGAAATCTGGGGTTGGAAGCAGTCTACCAGAGGCATTAAGAGGAAAGGTGGAACAGGTGTTTAGGGCGGATCGTAAATCTCGTTGGGAATTCTTGGTCAATAGAACAGATGAGGAGCTATATTTGCACTGTACAAAGGGTGAACATGTAGTCTCGACCGGCGGGGCTGGTTTGAATCAATTGACAGCAAGGGGTGTGGCTATATACAAGCATGATGTAGAATAGATAGTGATGCACTTTTGCATAGGTACGGTATGTACCGATTATCCACCGGTCTTAAGCCGCCGTATTTATCCGGGGAATCAAGTCCAAGTAACTTGCAAACAGCCGCCTTGATATGCGTCGCTCTTCAAGTTATCTATCTAAGATGGCTGAAGCAGGTACAAGCACTGGCGCGGACACACGCCGGCAGAGGGCTCTGATAGCGTGAGTATATCCAATCCTAACTTGTCTTTACTGACCGCTCAGATGTGTCGAGTGTCGTCACCTTCGAGTGAGTCAGACGTAGCGTACATCCGGTTACCGTTGACCGTCAGATTCGTTGTCGGGGGAACGAAGATCAAGTCACGTCATGCCAGAGATGTAGTGAGTATATTGAGAAGACTATCACTGATGATAGCCAAATTTGGGCTGTTCTGCAACTACTCCCGCAAAAAAAGAGGACCAAAAGCGTACGAGCTACCCGGTTTATTTGTCTGACAGGATAGGGCGTCTGCCGCCCCGCGACCATCGGCTAGGGCTCAGAATATCGAACTGATGCACTCTCGTACGAGATCATCCACATCACCCGAAATATCGCCTCGGACGGAGGGCCGATTAGTACCACAAAGTCTGGATGTCACCGACTACCTCGATCCGCAGCACGATGACAATCGATCACCGACTGCCAATAATGGCCCGAGTCCAGATCAAAGACCGGTGGCTCCGCCTTTCATGGGACCTAGAGTGGAGGATGACCCAGGTCCGTCACTTACCGAGATTTGATGACTCGGTGTCAGGCTGATGAGCAGTTGTTCTAGGAATTCTGAGCTTAGCCGAGGCTGATCATCTGGTCACAAGGTTTGTTTGCGTCCCGCCCGGCAGCTAATCTCAGGTTCCTTACCTACTTGAATCCGATCGTTGCTTTACTGGATCCGCAACGTTAGTCGTGTATCATCGCAGACACTGATGCCAGTACACACTCTACGTCAACTACGCGATTCCTCGACAATCCTGCTAACTGCGATTCTAGCATCATCCGCCAAGTTCTTCAATCGCACTATCCGGCCAGCGTTACTCTCGCATGCTCAGACCATACTAAGCAGATCCCTTCTGGTGGGAGAGTGTAGTACCGGCATTATACAAGCCCTGATGCTCTTGAGTGCTTGGAAAGAACCCACGGACAGGTCTTCATGGGTCAAGATGGGAATTGCTATCCGACTCGGATATCAACTAGGCCTGCATTTACCACGCACTGGACCTCTACCGCTGGATAGACATCAGGCTAGACTTGTGATGGATTCAGAAAGGACCTGGATCGTGTTGTCATGTAAGCACCGTAGCTCTCTCACTAGGTCCCGGGCTGATCAGGAACAGGTTTAGATCGATCGTAGGTCATAAAGCGGATCGTATAATTGATTCCAGGTACTCGGACATCTTCAGCCTTCCACAAGCTATCAGGCCAGAGCACGTTGGAGATGTGAGCAGGGAGGTGGCTCGATAAAAGGGTTACTGGCTGACATAAAAGACACAGCGATGGGCAAGGGAGACCTCTTCATATCACTATGGCGATTTCAGACATGCCTGTAGCATGGAGTAAGTACCTACCAGCTGCATTCAGCTGACACCAGCTCGGCATCGACATATTTGCTGTGGATCCAGTTCCGGTCCATCAAGAAAGACATCTCCATCGAATCTCGGATGTCTTTGCTCAAGAGCATTCATCAACAATTCGAGCGGCATATGCAATATTGGTTTCCAATCGATCCGGGTGAGCACCTCAAAATGTATCCTGAAAGAGCTGACTACCAAGCGAGTGGAAGCTTTAGTGCTTCTGAACAGATCATCCTCAAGTGGTTTGACCTGAATCACCTGCTGAAAATCCTTAATCAGATGCTTGATATCTGCTCCCCACACGAAATACCCGAAACTCAACGAGCGTTCATCGGTGTCGCAGGGCAGTTCGCTGGGCAGACTGAACTGCTGGCGACCAGTGGCCATTTGACATACCTCCTCGACACGTCGGCAGCACATATCTCAGCACTAGGGACCATGATACATAGTGTAATCCATCTCCCGTTGCGCTATTTGAAAAACGCTGAGTGGCAGATTTACTCCAAAGTCGATGATGCGGGCCAGCATGCCCTGGCAGATATCGTCAGGCGTATCTTCGGATGCTGCGACTCAGTAGCAGCAGGTGATCCACAAGCAGTGACCGCCTACGTCTCTCGCTCGATGGGGAGACTACTGCGAACAATCACATCCGAAACTCAAGCTCTGACTCGGCATGTGACACCCGTCGAAGGGATCGTACAGGGTCCGCCGCCGGAACCTACTTGGCTGGAAGATATGGTAATTCAGTCGAGATGGCATTCACTGATGGGCAGGATGAGTTCATTCGGCAGTCTGGATTGGATGATCCGAATGGATGGGATAAGGCTGTAGATGATCAGTTCTGGTCAGTCTCTCGCTCTTTAATCTCCCCTCGCTGATGAGCAAGGGCCAGTATGGGCTGGTCTGACGAGACATTTGGAATGTGACCCTTCTCCGCCAGTAGTGGAGAGATGCGCCTCTAGATTGGCATCAGGCGCCGCTGAGTACTTGGTCAATACCGGTAGATAGACGACTGCTCGGAGCAATGAATTACGGTCGAAAGCAGACTGTCTGTCTCCTCGGCAGATTGATTGACGTTTGCGTGCCACTGCAACGGTTTAGGTATCGCTGAGTACTCGGTCAATACCGGTCGATAGACGACTACTCGGAGCGATGAATTACGGCCGAAGGCAAATTGCCTATTTTCTTTGCAGACTAACGAATGTTGGCATGCCACTGCCATCGCTCATTACTGTCGGTCTCGGGCGAAACACAGCCAAGATTCGGTCGATATGGTATGCTTAGTGACGACGAGGTCGAAGGCATAGCCAGTTGTATTGGTTAAGCGATAGAAATGGGTCGTAATTCAGCGAAGGGGTCCGAGCTCAGGGTCCATTTTCAGCGATGTCCAGCCCGAAGACAGCGGACCGGTCAATACCCATCTTTACCACTGGATTCACCATGGTGTTTACGAATTTGACCGCTTGTCCGCCTCTCGAGACTTGTACAATCATTTGCGTGACTGGGAAGGTCACTGGCCATGATTACGAACCCGATCTTGCCTGGATTCAATCCTGATCCCACCATATGTCGCGTAGGACAAGATTACTATTTAGCGACCTCGACATTCGAATACTTTCCTGGCGTGCCAATCTACCATTCACGTGATCTGATCAATTGGAAAGTCATAGGTCATGCGCTTAATCGACCATCGCAATTGAACATGCGTACGACGGATCCGGGAGGAGGAGTCTGGGCGCCTACGTTGAGGTATCATAGGGGGAGGTGGTATATGGCCGCATGTTGCGTTTGGAAGTTTGGCCGATTACCAGTAAGTCAAACCCCTCATCGTTTAGTCGAAGCTCACAAACAGCACCTAAGAGTCAAGCCTCGAGGTTTCTTCGTTTTTACCGATAACATTTGGGATGATAAGGCTTGGAGTGATCCAGTCCCTATCGACTTACTAGGGATCGACCAGGATGTGAGCTTCCTTTGTTTCGAAGTTGCGAGCTGACGTTGCAGCTTTTCTTCGACGATGATGGCAAGGTCTATGTCAGCGCTGCTCAATGGACCACAATCTCCCCAACGAAAGATCGTTTCTCCACGTTTGCGGTCGAAATTGATATTACCACCGGTCGTTCCTTGACTCGACCTGTTCTCTTGCGCCAGTCGGACCTGATCAACGATTGTGCAGAAGGGCCACATATCATCAAGAGAGGGGACTGGTACTATCTCATAACAGCAGAGGGCGGTACCGAATTAAACCATCGAGCAATGATTTTCCGCAGTAAACACCCATTAGGTCCTTATGAGGAACCGCCAGCCGGAGTGAATCCGCTGGTATATAATTCGCCGGATGATCCTCATGTCAGGCAGACTGGGCATGCTGATCTGGTCCAAGCTGAGAATGGGGATTGGTGGGGTGTCCTGCTGGCCACGAGGCGGCAGGTGGGAAATACTGAGCAGCTGGGGAGGGAGACTTTCTTGGTTCCTGTCGAGTGGCCAGAGGACGGTTGGCCGGTATTCAACAGGAGTCAAGCAGTCGGATTGACGGTCTTGTCCAACAGTTTACCGAATCTTACCACCAAACTGGACTGGAGAGACGACTTCACCAAGCGTAAGCCCTCGGCTTCCCATTGGTCGCGAAGCTGACAAAGGTAGCAGAAATGCAGATTGGATGGTATCACCTCCGTACACCACTTCGTCAATGTCATACCTTCGATTCAAATCGCTTAGCCATGTATGGGAACGCATATACGGTCGACATGCAAGAATCACCAGCCATGCTTCTTCGCAAACAGACATCATACACTCAAACTTGGACGACTCAGGTATCACTAGAATCAGAAACAGACACCCACGAAGCTGGTACGATTGTTTTCTGGAGCCGATATTCGTATATTGCCCTATTCCTGCGGAAAAATCAAATTGTAGTGAGATGGGTGGATGAAAGTACGGATGAGACTAAGGTGGGGTCATTTCATTGTCATCGCTGATGAGCAGGAATTAGTTCGACCTGCGAGTCCTGGTCCGATGACCTTTTCGATACGAGCCGAGCCTTCAACGTATACCTGCTCCTACCGCTCTGAAGACATGTCAGACTCCAAGGATCTGATAACTCTACCATCTACCGTCATACAGCGCCAACGAATGTTTGAATCACCTTATACTGGTGCTCATTTCGGTCTTTTCGCTCAGGATACTTCCTTTGAGCAATGTCTCGTACCGGCATACTTCGATTATGCCTCATTGACAGCCTAGAATGTTGATGAACCAAGTATAGTCATTGCCATTTCATTACTGCATGTATCTGCTTGCAACAGTTCTCGAGTGGTCCCTGATCTTCTTCTAAACTCATTTCTCTCTCGTATACCACACTATGAGTATGCCTTGTTGATAAGTAAATAGTAAAACTCGTTATGGTCATGTCATTTCGTTATGTGTCTAGATATAAAAAGTCCAAAAAAAAACCCAATCTTCCTCTAAACCCAATTGCCTTCTCTGACTCCTCTGCCCTTCTTCTTCTCAATCACAATGACATCCTCCCTCCTGACTCCCGATCAGAAAACATCATCATCACTGATTCTCTTCTCCTTTCTCAGTTTCCCTACCTCCCTCGCCTCAATTTGAGCTTGCTCCTTCTTCTCCTTCCTCTTAGGCGATAGCATTGGGAAATGAAGCTTCTTCCCGATGATGAGCTCGATATCCGCAAGCAGAGTTTGCCTGGGTTTGTGGTCGAATAGAGCTAGCTCTGCGGGGAGATATCGAGGCGATTGGTTAGTGTTGGATGGGTAAGAGATGACAGATGGGTTCGAGATGGATCGAATTGGTTGAGCGTGCCTTGGTCTGGTAGGAGACGAGAGGAGGGTGTTTAGTGGTGACCTTCCTGCTTGCCTTGAGAGAGTAGATGGCGACGATGGGTCGGGGTAGAGAGTGGATGCCGAGTCGAGAGATGTGGAAGAGTAGCCTTGGTAAAGATGTGGTGCGTAAGGCGTGAATGGGCCGATTTGGGAGGGTTGAGATGTAGTGTAGCTCGGGGGGGAAGGGGCCGGTCGGCTAGGAGTGAACTCATTTCGTTTGGTAGGGGTACTAGGTGAAGACATTGTGGGTGTATGAGCTTCTGAAGTAAGAGTAAGGAGTATTGATATGAGTATGATTTCTCGTTGGGATGAGGTTGATGAGGAGCCATAAACGACCATCTTGACTTGGATTTTATACCTTCATTACCCCCTTCACTGCTGAATCCCACTCGACATCCACCTTCAATCATCAATCAGACATACCTGCTTCGATGTCAGTGGTGATCAGCGAACGGAAGATGTGATTCTGAAGTGAAGTCTGATCGGCTGTGAGAACAATAAGATTTTGATATCTTTGAAACGAGGATCTGTCTCTTTGGGCGTCGGACGCTTCTTTTCCTGTTCCTGACTTGACTCGAGACCGACTATGTGTGCGTTTCTGGATGGCCGTTTTGAACCCGGCGAAATGGAAGAGAGAACGTTGGAGGTATCAAAATGTATGCAGATATGGTACAATGTATAATCGAAACAACGAGATCTATCCCCTCAGTACTTCTCCGCCTGCCTATCTCCAAACATGCTCATGGAGAGGCTTACACGCACAATCATCCACCTGAGATGCCTTCCGCCCTACTCCAAAGTGTTTACCACCCTAATCACCCTAAGCCATATCAACATCCCCACCCCTGCGTTCGGCGAGTGTATCCGCAACGACCTTCTTGACATCCACGTCATTCTCCTTGACGTATTGCCCACTCCTGCACATCAGCTCTAAGTCATACGACCTCATGCCCCTTGGCGTGGCGGCCTTAGAATACTCACTTCAAACTGGCATCATATTTCGCATCAACGGCTGTCAACAGGTTCCGCAAATTGCTGAGCGCTTTCTTCAAACAATCAACCGCCGACAGACCATCTGGTCATCAGCTTATCCCTATCCTAAGTATAGGGGAAGTGGACTGACCATACATCTGTATACGCAGATGAATTTTGGTTTCTGAAGGATGAGGTGCTGAATATCCACAGTATTCGACATCAGGGCTTATCATCAGCTCCTATCTCCCATTTCAACTTGTGAGACTCACTCTTTCATAATGATCCATCTGAGAGCATTTCCAAGGGTGTGATCCTCCTTCCATAGACAGAATGTGCATGCCGAGTAATCAGCTTCATGACCTGGTAACTATTTATCAGCCAATTAACAGCACAACGGCAAAAGGGAACTTACGATGGTGATTTTCTCGTGAACGACAGATGTTGACACTGATTGTTGGAGTGTTCCAGCGTTATCTAGCCTTGAAGTTTGTCCGTCGTCTGCCATAATGTATGATTAATGAGTCTTGGTAGTGAGCTTGTCAACAGATCTTTGATTTGAGGTGAAATTTTGATTCCGCTATTCCATCTTTCGGTTCCAGGAACCCTCCTCTTCTAACCACCCAATTCCCGTCTATAAATCCTATGCATAGCCATCCTGGAACGTCAATCCGCTCCGCCTGGACGAGAGACAAACTTCATACTATAGGGCTCGGCTACATCGGGATCACTGACATATCTCAATGTCCGAGCGCTCTTGGTAGATGACCTTTTTGTCCCCCTTAACCCCCTTTGTTTTGAATGCCTTTTGGTAACAAAACCATATTCCACCTCTTAGCGCCTATACCCATCCCGACTCCTACATCCGCTTATTGATCCATATAGACACGCCTTACGATACATCAAAAAGCTTACAAGTGCACGGTCCTACCATCTACAATGCCCCATTGTGCCTACCCCTGGCTTCGTGATCAATACCGAAATAATGGAGTCGAGGCTTCTATGACTATTGTCAAATGCATGATATTGGCTACGGTAAGGGGTTGAATAGCGATTGAAGGCTGAAGTAGTGTTTCGAACTTATCAAGAGGGTATTGATCGTCGATTGAAGGTTGAAGTAGCTGTTCAATGATATATATTTGTGTCTGCAATGAGTAGTCTTGTTTCTCATCCACCACTAATACATCTCACGGCTTCCTCTTTGACTCTCTACACTCAATTTCATAGATATCACAGTCGCTATCATGCCTGCCGTTGCTCGAATCCGAACTGTTCGATCTCTGTCGCCATCTCTCCTGACACACATGACACATCGATACCTCCCTTATCATCGTACTGCTTCTCCATCCTCTTCAACCGACGTCGCCTCGGATGTGAATAGTGTATCCAGCCGTGAGAGCTGTAGCTGTGATCGACTCAACTCATTGAGTATCTCTGAAAAGGTATGTCCGTTCCTTGAGCTGTCAGAGCCAAGCTGATCATCAGTCTGCTAGTCCCGAGCAAAGGCCTCGATTACCTCCTATATCCTCCATGACTCCGTAAGTCACTTCCCAGTCAACCAGAATATCACTCATAAGCAGTCCCCGAAGGCCAGTCCACGCTCATCGACGAGCAATCTCGATGTCATCAGCTCCTTCCGGCTATATCGTCTTCCCAAACCAAGCCCACCATCGCCCATCACCCCACTTCCACCCTAGCCTCAATACTACCACAGCCTCAATCCAGATGCTACCGCAACCCTCCATGCGCCCTGTCCATCCATCTCAGCCGCGACCTCGGCAACACCGACCTGTCCCAATTCAGCACCAACACCGACCTGCTCCAATCCGGATCGCATCTCCTCCTCTCACTCCTATTCAGGAATCGCCCAAAGCAAAGGTCGGAGAGAAACTGATGTTGGTGACACCAAGCATCGCTGCTTATTTGCGCCAAGGAGGAAGTGTCAGTATACGAGGACAGGACGGGAAGGCTTGGAAAGTAAGGGCTCCTGTGAGGTCTCCTGGTTGCGGAGTCATCAGGATGAGGATGTAGTAAATCGAGAGAGAGGAGCCAAGATCGGGGGAAAGAGTGGGAGACGAGCGGAGGGGAGGAACGATCAGGGGAGAGCAACCTGTTGTCAAATTATCGATATCATCTTTGTTTATAATGTATTTCTGTGATTCATTCTTCTTCCACCCTTTTCATTTCCAATACCAATATGACTCAGCTTGCACTAAAGCAGAGACCTGTTGAGCTTGTTGCCAGCCTTGACGAAGGTGGTCAAGTAACAGACTGTCGTCAGCCATAAACCATAAATGTTCACATACGGTTGCCTGCCCAGTAGATGGCCGACCTCAAGAAGCTCAACTTCTTATTATCAATCTTCAAGTATGAATAGACTATTATCAGCTCTAGAGCACCATATCACTTACTGTAACCGCATCGGATCAAGAAGAACGCGACCGACATCTTGGTCATGTACTCGGCGCTGAGTCCAGCCTGGTTACCAGCGACCTATTCATCAACGACGTCTGATGTTGGAATTCTGGACTCACAACACTAGCGCAGAAAATACCAAGAGCCTCCCAACAGTTCTGATGGCACGCTTCCCGCCTCCTCAATTTCCTGATGACGTTGGGCGAATATTTACCAGACTTCTCCATATCATTAACGTTGTTTCGGGGGTCGGCATTATCTTTCCATCCTAACTTGATAGTAGCTCCTCGAGCGGAGCTGAAGAGAGTCTGAAGAAAGACTCCGACAATGACGTGGTAAGAGTAATTGTTGTACATTGTGTATTTTGTTTAGTGGGGGTAGATATGAGAGATGGGGTGTTGGATACATGCTTGCTTCAGTTCCGGAATAACCGGGAACTTGGATCGGATTTCGGCACCCGGCTGAATTGATTATTTGTTGTCGTCATCATCTCTTGAACTACATCTTGGAACTCACTTATCGCTCAATACCAACAACCATGTCAAGCGCCAAGCCCAAATCGATGCACACCACCTACCCGATGGTCGGGAAGCGAGCGAGTGATCCCAATCCTGTACCAAAATACGGGCGGATGTTCCTACACGTTGGAGCTGCTGCGATCATGGTCAAGGGCTTCACCTCGCTGAGCCAGCTCGCTGTTGGGAAGGTCATGCAGCCTCAGGTAACTCCCCTTTCCACTTCATAACGAATAGAGCTAACGAAATAGTACGGCGGTATGTTTAGGATCATGGATTGTGATGTAATGTGCTGATGATCAGGTTTCTTCCAGTATTTAACCATCATCGGGTACGTCCCACCAGACCGATATCAGACCTGAACTGACACGTAGGCTCTTGACTTCCGGTATCGCAATGCTAGTGGCTGCTGCCTCGGATTTACTACCTAATGTCAGAGGTGAGTTCCTGTGCTTGGGATATGCTGATAACAGGTTTGAAGAGCGTCAAACGGATATTCCTCCTCTTTTCCATGCCGATCGAAATCGTCATTTCCACCATTTATGTATGTCAATCGAGATCGATATAGCTGACAGAAGTGGTCAATTGTGCTAGTCAAGCCTGAACTCATGTTCCCTCCTAAACCCGATTCCATCGCCGGAGCTACCAATGCTGAGCCTACAAACCAAACCGCCGATTTGTTGTTCAGGATCCCGCTATGGATGGATCTTAGTATGCACCTCCTCCCAGCTGTTGCTCTCATCACCGGTATGTAACCCTTCGACCATCTTTACCAAACTGACCTCCAGACTTCTTTGTGCTAGAAGAAAAGTTTAGACCGCCAGCTGCGACCACAGGAGCTACACTCCTCGCTGGATCATTTGGATTGGTGTACTCTGCATGGATCGAACACGCCTCTGCTATCAATGGGAAATTCCCATATCCGTTCCTCAACGTTATGTCGTTAGAACAGAGGGTCATCTTCTATATTTTCTCTGTTGGTGGCGCTTTGATGACCTTCAAGTTCCTGAACAGCCTGCATAGATAGATCCTTTCGGTCGAATGCACTATAGACAAGATACGGGTCGCACCGGCCATATTTAGTCCTCGAGTACAGTCAAGACGTATTTTGCTACCGACTCGCCTGGTGGGTTGAGGCGATGGATAGCATTGATTACTGACATAAATACAAAGGATATCGACTAAGCAATCCTATGGTATTTTCGGATCCCGAGCGTACCTGACCTAACTCGCCTCTCCCTCAATCTGCGTTCCTTACTTCAAAAGGCTTGCCGAACACATAAACCGCGTCCCCACCCAAACCGCATGCCGAACAAGGGGGTGCTTCTTCGATGTTCTTCATGACTACCCTACCCTTCCAGTCTCCAATCACGAGGTCGAGCTGATCCTGGACTCCCTTGAGGTTGCTTGGTCCGTGATCGACACCCACTTCGACGACTTTGGTGTGATGAACGTGGCGAGAGAACCCGTACAATTCCACGAATGTGTTTCGGATCGGGACCTCTGCTCCTTCGAACGGGTGATAGTCGATCGTCTGCCCTCCGATACACAGGGCATGATCTCCTCGGAATAGCATCGCTTTGATAGGCTCCACAATACTGGCGACCGCTTCCGGTGTCTCGATGTCTCCGTTGCCCTCTGCCCAGCGTATGTGGGTGGCCACGGCAAAGATGTAGCGATTGAGAGCGCCTGTAACGATGGGAGGAAGCTGTTCCAAGGACGTCGATCGGCTGTTCATGTGGTAGGTAACAATTTCAGGCGTATTGATTGGATGGAGGAATTCGTTGGCAAGGGCAAGGGGACCGCCGGTGCAGGTTTGACAATAGTGTTTGACGCTATCTAAACCGAGGAGGAAATGAGGGAGCGGTCGGATGTCGTAATCTCGGGGAGTGCCCATAAACATGTGATACAGGCTTCTTGGCGGGAAAGCGTCAAATGGGAGGGAGTCATCGCCACTGAAATCCCCCCAAGATTGATCCCCATATCCTGTCATGATCACTCGCTCCAACTTGGCGAAAGCTTGATCATCCAAAGCGGAACGTCCGAGATAATCCTCCGGCTGGGCTTTACGATCCTCTTTGATAATGTCCATGTCTCCACTCTCGACCATGTAGCGTAAACGGGCGCCAGGATCTCGAGCCCAAAGCTTATCGGCATATCCAGCGGTATCGTATGCCCGTCGAATATGATTAGAGTGGTCTTGAATTGCGAATCTCATTCCGGTCCATTCCCATTTCTCGTGGACATCGAGAAGAGCAGAGTAGGGAGGTTCGTCGTTGAAGTTGTCGATTGGATGATAGAGACGAAGAGTGGTGACCCGATTCAAAAGTGATTCCTTTCGTGACTTAAGCTCCAAGTCCTGGACCAAGAGGCCGATATCGCCCACCAGACAGTCTTTGTAAAGATAAGGTTCACAAATCGTGCAAAAGAGCTGTGGTCAGCCTGATTACCAGACTTTCTAGAAGGGACTTACTTTCGAAACTCGCATCAATCTTGCCAAGTTTTGTTGTTGTTCCAGCTTGGTTTCGCAATCGGGGGGATAGTCAGTGGCGACCATCGACTCGACTATCATTTGATATAGCTCTGGTTTGAGTTGTATCATGATGGTGGGTACAATACAGAGTCACAAGAGGATAGGTAGTCAGCATTTGACGCTTCTCGTTGTTTGCTGAGAATCAGGGAAGCAAAGAAGCATGATGCACCCACACACAACACACGCTTTCACTCCACCCCGGAAAGGACCGTCAAACAAGAACCCATTCATCACGTTCATATTGCATTTGGAAACCGCGTTTACTATTATATCCAAAACCGCTTTAAATCGTAGATCCAGCTTTCATGTAATTACCAATGCCTACTTGTATTTCCAGAAACCCTCGAATCCACAAGCCGAGCAAGGTGGACAATCCTCTCGATTCTTCAAGAACACCTTGCCCTTCCATCTCCCTATTTTCTCGTCCAAGACCGATTGAATTTCGGACAAGTCGGTCGGTCGACTATCGGCGGTATGCATGTCGGACATATCGGTGAAAGTACAGTGGCGTACATAGTCGTATAACTCGACTCTAGTGTGCTCGAGTGACACTGAGTCAAACGGCACAGATTCATAGCCGTCATCGGTGGCTTGCAACACTGGAAATCCAGTGAGCAAGTTCTGGAGGGGCATTATGTAGGAGCCCATAGAGTCGTAGGTGATATTCGCTGCCATATTGACGTTCGAAAATACCAAGTTGGTGCCATTGAACATAATCCGAGTGGTAGTGCCAAGCATGATGAGGGGAGTCCAAAGAGGACCGAGTTCCTCAAGCATATTTGGAGCATGATTGTGACGATCTTGGGAGGATTATCGATTTGAATGGTCTGATTAGGGAAAGCGAGGGGACCAGTCGGACTCCACTGGCAGTAATGCGCAACACCGGGTAAATTGGCAAGGAAGAATGGTAACGGGGCCGGGTCGAGATGTCCGTTAAACGTGTCGAATTCCTCCTGCAACACCCCCCATTGAAAAGATTCCGCTTCTCTGGTCATAGTGACGCGTTCGAGCTTAGCAAGCCCCCCCCTCAATGATGCTGATTGGAGAGACCTGCAGGCGGGACCCGAAAGGAACCGATCGGCGTATTCATCGTCTTGTACTGCTAGCTTCAGAGCGCCGTACTCGTCCAGTGTCGACACTCGCGTGCCTAGTATTCGCCACTCATCGGAGTCTGATACAAGTCGGGCGTATGTTGGTTCCTTCAACAAGAGCTGATCCCCTTGATAGACGCGAAGCGTTTTGATTTGAGCCAGTAATTCGGTCTTCTGCGGGTTTGATTCGATATCCTGAGCAAACGTATCGATGTCGCCGACTAGACAGTCGTCGTATAGTTCAGTTTTGCATAATTCATACATGGTCTGGTGGGTCAGCTCGACGTTGAGGGATAAAGCGAGCTTTTCACCTTGGATACTCGCATCAGTTTGGCCAGGCATGATTGACGGTCTTGTTTAATAGCGATAGGCGGAAGGCTTGAGGCCTGGATTGATGCAAAGGGAAAGGGCACGATTCTTTCATAATTTGCATCGGACGAGGCGAGAGCTTTGATGATAAGGCGGTATATCTCTGGTTGAAGCTGAACCGGCATTGTCATTGAGAGGTGAGAGCACAAGAAGGATTGAAGTGTGAATGGCTATAAACACAGGGATCAGGGAGGCAACGTGAATTGTGTGTGTTGTGTGTACGCGGTTTTGGGGTTCATGGATACGATTCAAAATTACAGCAGCTCCTCTTCAACTTACTTTCCCACTTCCGACGATGCCTATACCACAACTGAAGCCAGACATCTGGCGAACAGTAGTCGACTTCGCGCTTGAGTCGTGTATAGTCGAGAATGATGATCCCGCCACTCAATTGGAGAAACAGGGGTGTTTGGCAAACTTGATCTTGATATCCAAGGTATGTTCTTCTTTTCTCTATGGCAGCGTAACTGAACAAAGAGGTCTTCAAAGACATCTGTGCTCCTCAGCTGTATAAAGATTGTCTCGTCAGCAATATCAACAAGTTCCTGCTCCTCGATGGACCCCTACACGGTATCGACTCAGAAAAACCGGAACTTTTATCCAACCTCAACACACTCCGGATTTATCATTCCAACACCCGTAAAGGAGCTTCCTACTTTGATCTCATATCTAGAGATATCTCATGGGAGTGTATAGGGAGTGCCAAAGAGATCAATCCTCAAGTCTCTTCCGAGTGGGTCGATGCCGCAACCTTCGAGTACGAGGATACTAAACTCGCGGCGACTCGATTCTGTCACGATCCGGAGGTGCGACCTGGCCTTTTTGGATCCCTCGAACGAATATGCCTGACGACAACCGGTGATCAAAGCTGGGGTACTCGTCTAGAACATTACGATCTCTTCTACTCTCGTGGTCCCGTACTACCGGAAGCACTCCTCCGAATACCCAGCGTGAAACATTACTGCCAATCGAGCTTGTTGGGTTCTCTCGCCATCCCTAATGCCCCTCTTAAGGTCACGCCCCGTCAAGATATTGTCACTCTCCACAATTTTCCCAGATCAGCCGAATTGATAGAGGCACTCTGTTACCCGATGGTCTTAGGCTCGGTAAATCGATATGTATCGAGCGCTCCCCATATTCTGCACATGCTAGATGGCGAGTTTCATTCGACAGCAACGGATTTTCGAGACGCTACTAGGGAAATCTTTGATTTGCTCGAGCGCCCCGAGATGATTCTATCCTACGAAGGTATTACTACCAGGCCGATTGAATTCAAGGACTCGATGATGGAAGGCACCACACTCGAAATCTACAACTTCATCCGACTAGAGGGCACGGGAACTCAAGCGGAAGGATTGACGAAGCTTCAGAGCTCACTGGACGACATGGCTGGAGGGAGTATTCCTGGGTTCTGGAAAGGGAAGGTATTCATCAAGGCGAAGGAGGATTGTCCGCCATGTTCGGCCTGCGGTTTACATTTTGAGTGAAATGGCATGGGAAGCACGGCAGGCGGAGGCGATGGTGGATCAGGAGTAATCAGAAGGGATTGGATCGAAATGAGAGAGAATTCTGGAGGAGATGACTATGATGGAGAAGAGGTGGAGGAGACAGAGCGGTCTGAAGGGAATTATACCGATACCATTGGAAACAGGGCGGTTCGAGGGGGATATGTTATACCGAAATCGTAATAGCTACTACTATGAATATGAGTAACTTATGCTTACAATAACTAGTACAATATTCGCCAAGACGCGATACCCCAAATCATCCAAGAATCCAGAAAAGCTTCTTCGCTCTTGTACCCCTTCATATATCCTCCCAAACCCCAACCGACTCCCCTCTGGCCCATCTTCCCCTTACATCAATTTCCACCACGTTATCATCTTCATACGTGACGAGATATAATGGTGATTTCTCTTTCCTTTTCTTCACTTCTTTTGCCTTCTCGATCTCGCGAGGTGTTTCAGTGATAGGGGAGGATATGAGTTTGATGGGTGGTAAAGCTAATAATGATTGTGTTTGATTTCCCTTTGTCCTCGATGTTGACTTCGGTCGTACGGTGGGAGCAGGGAAGGTATTGGCGCGTGATGTGGATGCGAGTGGTCTTCTAGCAGCTGGTGGCTGTGGTGGGGGAGTATCATTGTCGTCATCATCGGAAGAGCAGAGATCGATAATATCAATGCTCGATTTAGCTTGTTTCGGAAATCGCGCACTCCGTCTTGGTCCTCTTCTAGGTGGCATTGGCTTAAGTGTCGGCTCTGTCCCATGCGAACCTTCCCTACTTCCAGATGACATAGGCGGACGCGACGATGATACCGATGCAGTGCTGGACGAAGGAGGGCTGCGTCGCACAGTCCGTTTTATTCTCTCTCGGGAAGGTAATGGCGAGCTAGGTGGAGGCGGCGTGAGCATCGAATCTCTACTAGCCGATGGCCTGTACTCGAGTGGCTCTTCCTCTTCTTCTGGCGTTTCTGCTCGCTGACTTGAAGGTGGACGTTGTGTCTGAGTGAAGAAAGACTTGAAAGCCGCTGTATTCTCCCCTCCTCTATCCTTCGTTCCCTTTTTCACCACCTTCTTGGCTTTTGGTTTTGGTTTAGCTTTCGCCGCTAGCTCCTCCTCGTGTGCCTTTATCAGTTCCGGCCAAGCTTCCTGGACAAGGTACTCGGCTATCCACAACCTCACTTCGGCCTTCTGAGATGGTGTATCGGTCTTATCGTCCGCACCATCCTTACCGACTAGTCCTAAATCCGCGCGTTCCGATTCTTCCAAATCTTTGGGATCCACTCGGTGTCCGTCCATCACATCGTGACATCTCTTGATGTAGGCGGTCGAAGTGAAGGAGATCCTGAGCTCCTTTAGATCGGGATTGGTAGGATCTTGTCGAGAGGAGTGGATCTTGATGACGTGGGCTGGCATATCCTGGAACGACTTTCGGGGTTTATTAGGTCGAGAGGTCGATCGGGATGATCCAGAGGTAGACTGGAAGAACGAAGTGATGTGGGAACCCTTGGGTATATCGTCCTGATCCATCGTTTTGGCTTTTGCCTTTGACGGCGCAGGATCTCGAAGTCGGACACGCTCTCTCGCACAAGTAACCAATTCCGACCCGAATAGCCCTACACTCTCGCTGGCGAATTTCTTGGCGACTAGGTCTTTCGTTCCCCATTCAAAGAATTTCTCACAAGCTTGGGCGAAGCCCTCCATATCCCCTCTTCCCTCACTCCTGGCCATTCCCCTCTTTTGGAACACTGCCTCTCCATTTCCAAACCCTGGCCATCCTTGCGACGGATCGTCCGAAGAAGTGGCTGGACGGAGATATGCATCGAGAGCGAACGCGGGAAAGAGGGTCAGGGGGTCTTTGACCTGAAGTTCAGCTGCTCTGGCGGGATATCGTCGACCTAGATGACCCAAGGCGTTGGTTCGCAGTTCGTCGATCATGAGGGCGTGTACTTTGGCGACATCGACTTCGTTGATCGGTCGACCAGCTTTGTAGCGATGTAGAAAATCTGCCATTCCGGCATTTGCCAGGGCATAGGTGATGGTAGGACCTGTTGATCAGCTTTGACAGACTGAACAAATACGTTAGCTTACCAAAGCCAGTCAAGCCTTCCGGCGCATAATCCCCTCCGCCGAGCAAAGCTATCCAGACCATCGCCATCCTACAGTCTTCCTCTGTCTTCAAGCTCGTCCCCTCTTTCTCCGTCCATTGCTTGACAATCGCAGAAGACCGGTACATCTCATAATGCCTCAAATCCGGTTTCGATGAGTTGGACTGTGTTGAGGATGCCTGAGCACCAGATAGAGTTGGTGAGTTGCTAATATCAGCTTTCCCCATTCGTGAATCAACTAGCTTACTTTCGGAGTAAACAAGTTGCACCGAATAGCAACGCATCGACATCATCCGAAAGTACGACGTCGATCTTGCCCTGTCGGCTCATTAGAGCTAGTTCAGCTTCTGCTTCTCCAGGCGCCTGTCATCAGCTATGCTTCAACGATTCATTCAAGTGGAGACTTACGTTCCACCATTCAAGACCACAAGCATCCAACAGCTCCTTGAACTGTCGAGAACGGTAGTCAGAAGTCCCAAATTGTCCAGCGACTTTTGTTCCACGTTTCTGGGATGGCTTCTTAGGTCCGTCGGCCACTTAGCTGGTCCTGATACCGGGTTGGGATGGCTTACCAAAAACAAAAACAGGCAAGACAGGGTGCTGAAGAAGAGATGTGATCTTGAAGAATATGGTCCTCATGAACGGGTTCTCCCCATACTGTGGGACTTGAGCATGAAAGATCCATATACTGGGAGTAAGCTGCTTGTCGACCGAGCCGGGTACGGAATAGCTCACGAAGCGTCGATTCCTATCGTCAAAGCTCTTCTTCCATTCTTGTTGCTATAGAACGCTTCCCTAGCTAGCGTCGACAATGAAGTCCGAGTCGCAGCTGGCCGGAGTAGCTGTTTACATCAGTCTTGTTTCGAGTTACAACATGCGAGGAGGGATAACTCACGTCCCAAAGACCTGGTACACCCATTTCAATTCATTCCTTTCCTTCTATGACAGCCTGCCAGGATCCAAGAGATGTATATGGTTATGTTATGTACAAAAACAAGGTATCAATGTCAACAAGTTAACCCAGATCACACGATGACATAAAAAGCAGTCACGAGGAAACCACGTGCTTCTGTACCTGAATCCTTGAATATCCCTGAATACCGTCTACAGATAAGAATTTTGTGCAATTCAACACCATCATCATAACGACAATGAGTGCTAGTACGAGTACACAAGAACATAAGAAGGGCAAACGCAAGTCTGTCGCTGGAGGAGCTGAGGGAGGTGACGTGACTGTCGTTCTGAATGAAGCGTCTTCGAGCGCCGGACCTGCGTTTCGTATGTCTTGACCGAGCTCTTTTGACTTGATGTAGCTGACCTACAGTGAATTTCCCTTCCGTTCGACCTTCAAAGTCCACACCCTATACTGTCTATTCTCGGGAGATAGGATCATCGAAAGAAATATCCAAGCAGAGAACTTGCGTTGCTGGAGAGACCGAGGATGTCGAGTTTTTCAGTTTGAACAGGGATTACCCATCCTCAGAAGCGGCAGATTGCCAGTAAGCTCTCTTCATCAGTCATTAGCCATCAACTGATAATCGGATATCTGCCAGGACTATATGACCCAGCTACAAATACCCTGACGCTCACTCCCGCTCCTCTATACCTCATGTCGCATCGAGCAAAACGTCTCAAGATGGCACCCCTCTCGACAGCACCTACAGCCGAGGCGCAAGTGCAATATAGAGCTCAGCGAAACGACCTTGGAGAAGCGTTCGGTACGAGGAAAGCCAAGTCTCAGATCAAAGCGCAAGAACGTGGCAAAGTCAATGCGGCAGCTATGGAGGGTGTCAAGGATCATCTGATGGAATCCATCGTGGTCAACGACGAAACCGAGGGTGAGTCACTGAAGCCGACATGAATGAGAGAGCTAACAGTAGCTGCCAATGGACCAAGCGCATTCATTCCTGTACCCAACATGACGACCGATGATGTTACTCGAGTTTACCCACGCGAATCGATAGTACCATCAGCTGAATGGGCCGTCATCGATGTCAAGCCCTTTATCAAAGCTAAAGATGAGAAAGAGAGATTGGTCAGTCTACCAAGTCGTCATTCTGCTTGGGTCAACAACAAGCTCGGTGAAGTAATCAGAGGTCCAGCAGAACTTCGCAAGGATAACATGTATGCCATTCCCTCATTTCGGAGAACTGAGCTGATGTTTAGTAAATACCTTTATTACCTATCAATGCTCCAAGAGTTCAGCCGCAAACTCAGCAAAGTCGCCGAATTAAAGCCATCGGAAATGGGCGAGCAGTTCCCCGGAGTTCCATCACAGATCATCACTGGTCTTTTGGACAGGTTTACGGAAAAGAGTGGCAAGAAATATACCATCACCGATAGTCGAAAGACCAAGATCATGGCTTGGCAATGTGTCCTGTACTTGACGATTGATGGATGGAGTACGGATATTAGCAAGGTAGCTACGGATCTGAAGGTGAAACCTCCGAAGTAAGTATTCCCTCATACATTGTTCCAAAAAGGAGCTGATCCGTCAGGGTTCAAGAGATGTTCCAAAATCTGGGATGTTCGACTGATGTACTTGGACCTGCTGAGAGGGAGGAGAGAGGCCTATCGATGGCTGCGGCACGGGAGATGCGACGAGCAGTCCTCAAAGCACCGGTCAAGTTCCCCAATGTCAAGCGAAGAGGACCCGTCAAGAGGTGATCATCGTTATCTTGTATTTACGTCTTCGAGATGAATATGCACAGACACAGACTACCCCACCTGAATGACACGAGGCGAGGCGATAGTTAAGGGAGCAATTGACAACAGGCTGCCTCAGGGAAGTGAGTGTTTGTGTGCATGTTATATGCTTCTTATTGTGGCTCGATAAACAACACCCCGTTGTCAACGTCTTCGCTCTTATCCCTCTATTCATCCTCACTATCGTTAATCAATCATTATGGTCCAGCTCAAACCAGAGATATACAATATGATTGTGGAATCGATGTTGGCAACTGACGGCCCTTTCGACCACAATACCAAATTGGTCCAGCAACGAAGCTTGGCGAGAATGATGCAGGCTTCAGAAGTGAGTCCACATCCCTTTCTGTTCACAAAACTCTTCGAAGAGGGCTATCGGGAGTCAAGACACATGCGGAAGGGCAGAATCGAAGTGATCGGACACGCATCTAGGTGGATGGCCTACGATCTCGGTTCAGGATTCAGGCCAGGGTGATGAAATCGGGAATATCGAGTTTTTTTATCTCGATATTCCCGAGGAAGTCTGGCTGACGATAGCTCCTACACTCGATCTGCGCCCCCTATCTATACAAGGACTGTCTCGTTGGTGACGTCGACCTTTTCACCCGAGGCCTTGAGCCGAAATCTCGAAAGGAATACTTGTTGAATAAAGTCACCACCCTTCGACTTTACCATCCTTTCGACAGTCCAGACGAACCATCGTATTCCGACTTACTCCAAAGAGGCATGTGGGCGGAGCACGGGACGAAGGCCAAGATTCAAGGTCATTCCGACCATGTCCGACGATGCCTCCAAGACCAGGGCTTTGCCGACAGGTTCTGGGGTCGCGACGCCGGCGAGAGAATGCGAACCGCGACCACAGACGGCGACATGGTCTTTGCCAGGAAATCACGAGACGCTCAACCGGGATGTCATACCGATACTGTCGCATTGGAAGAAGAGGCATTCGCCAACCTCGAGCGAGTAATCATGACCAGCACTGGCGATCAGTCGTGGGGTGAATTTGGACTGGACGATTTCAGTCTACCTTTCGATGCCGAACCGGACATGATACTGGACGACCGGCGAAGCATTGTTCCCCGAAAATTGGACCCGAAACCGGTTCCTCACTTTCTCATTGGACTCGAGAGTACCAAGCACTATTGCCAAACTAGTTTGGCGGGGCCTATGGCGCTCAGCAACGAAATCATCCGAGTTGTCAACCCGCCCGAGATCGTGACATTTCACATTAACGACCGAATCATGAACGATGGGATTATGCCTCCTATCGTGGTCGGAGCCCTCAATCGGTACATGTTCGGAGCTCCTAGCATCATGATATGCGACACCAGCGGCGACGATGTAAGCGCTGACCAAGTGCCGGACATCTTACATCCACTTCGAAACATGCTCATCGCCCGAGATGACGCCTTGTGCTTGTTTCCGGGTACCTTCCGTTACTCTCTCGAAGACATCCGTCCATACGAAACCACCACGATCGAGCTTTACAACTATGTCCGCCACGTCTATATCGATGACGTGGATCATAGCACCAATTACGCACCGAGCAACCTCAAAGGTATTCAATACCATCTCGATCGAAGCATTGGCCAGTGGAAGGGCAAGGTCACTTTGAAGAATAGCGAGGACGCCCCCTCTTGTTCGGCTTGCGGCAAAGAACCCGATCAGAGGCATTTAATGTTGGGCAAGAACCAGTAGAGAGGATAGAGGCGAGATGGAGTCGGAACAATAACCAGTGATTTGGCGGAGGATACAGGCGAATCAGCACAAAATTGTCAATACAAGTAGAAGACGACGGCTCAATGCCGCATGCAGCTTGATAGAGCTGACCTCTGTTCGGCCGCAGCTGGGCCTGACACATAGTTGACCCCGAGAGGGTGGTCCCAGACCCAGGACACATAGTCTTCATCCGACATCCATACTGAACAATCTACCACTGACAACTTACTTCCGATATATCTCGTAAAACTTCGAAAAGCCTAATAACCCTCAAATCTGAATCCTAGGTCGACCATATCCTTGGTGACTCCCTTCGTCATCGCCTTCTGAACATCCTCAGGGGGGCCATCAAGGAGTCGATTGAGGTACCTGACGTAATACTTGTACCCGGTGAGGGTGATAGCGAATAAGGCGGCACATGCAAGCACTACTAATTAGCTCCGTCATTACCATACTGATCTGTGGACGTACGACATCCGAAAGCGGCAAAGTACCTGGGTGGTGCGTAGTATAAGTATGAAGCCCAGATGTTAGAGGTACCGCCGATAGCGTTTAGCATAGCAATAGCGGCTGCTCGCTTGGCAATGGGTCGGGGCATGTGATGGTTGATGGTCTTGTACATCAGAAGTTGAGGACCGACTGGATGTCAGCCATGGTCCAGCTTTCCGAAAGGCGGTAGACGTACCAGAAGCGCAAGGCATCAACATCATAGCAGTGTACCTTCCACCGGTGTTGAGTGTGGCCATGGGCACAACATATGTGCAGCAGGCTAGACCGATACAGAACATCATGAACCAGTACATGTGGTTACGTTTCTAGCAAGTCAGTCATGGTCTATCGACGAAAGCATTAGACTCACATCGGACCAGTATGTTAAGCCAAAGTAGAAGCCTGCTGCAAAGATGTATGGAGGGGCTGTTTCCATAAATCTCCAGATTACTGTCTGTGCATAGAGGACTCACCAGTCAAGAGAAGTGTAATGGTCGTGTTGTAGCCAAGAGTCCTGACGATAGATGGGAAGAAGTTGGCAATAGAGCCTTGAGCCTGGGACATCATGTTGCAGAAGATCATGACGTAGACCTAACGATCAGCTGAGCTCACAATACTGAAAAGAAACCCACCTTGATGTCTTTGAGCCCGATCTTGAACCCCTGCCAAGTGCCGATATCCTCTGATCCTTCACCAGCCCCAGCCTCCTTCTCGAGTCTATAGACTGCCACCTGACGTTCGAGAGGGGTCAACAGCTTGGCATTGTATGGATATTCGGGTAGGAAGAAACAGCAGATGGCACCAATACCGACAGTAGCGGATCCCTCACTGCGAGTATCAGCGTTACGGCAGTACACTATTTTGCGTCACTTACACGATGAACAACCACCTCCAACCGGCGATACCATGTACACCATCAAGCTTGAGAAGACCGGCAGCGATAAGACCACCAAATGCATTTCCGAACTGCTGGAAGAAGTAAAGACCTGATGTTATCAGCCAAGATTTCACCGTTGCCCAGCTGCTTTCAAGACTTACCTGCAATTCTTACACCTAGCTCATGCTTGGAATACCAAGCGCTCAAAAGGTAGATGGCCCCCGGGAAGAAGACCGCCTCGGATACACCGAGGAGAACCCGTACACCGAGTAGGGCTTCATAGGTCTGGACGGAAGCGGTACATGCCGAGATAGATCCCCAGATCATACAAGCGCAACATATGTCTAGATCATCAGAAGAGATCTGTGTACTTGCTGAAGGCACTTACACAGTCCGGGTCGGGTAAGTCGAGAGATGATGAGATTACTAGGCAGCTGGAAAGGCAAGTAACCGACAAAGAGGATAGAGATGGCGGTCGCGAATTGTTGAGTGGTCATGTCGAGATCTTCCATGATACCCTGGAGTTTTGCCGCGGCCAAGTTCTGTCGGTCGATGTAGTTGAGCACGTATAGAATACCCATGATCGGCCTTGGATCAGCTCATGGTCATGACATAGATTGGTAAACTAACATGATAACGCAATCTGCCTTTCGGACAATCCTTTTGACTGTCGCATTGTAATCTTCCTCCGAAAGGGCAGCAATGTCTTCGGGCACTCCACGATTATCGGCTTCGAGTGCCGATACATCAACAGGCTCCTTAGTATCGAAGTCTTTCGACTCGGTTCGGTGGATTGAGGTCATCGTTGATATGTGAATTTTTTGGTGAGGTTATAATCTGCCCAAAATCGCCTTGTTATATACCTCGCAAGGATGTCTGTACCGATAAGGCTCCTCATACCTACCTTGGTATTTGCTTCATGTCGTTCGTGATAGGTGTGGTGAGTGTACGTAGAGATAGAGCAGGCTAGGCGGAAAGAAACGGGAGCAGGAATCTTGACGGTGCCCCTCTTGTGGGAATGGGGTGAAAAGATAAGCCGTCTCTAAGCGGGAGGAGCTCTTGGCGAGCTCCCCGTTCCTGGTGTCGGCGTTCGGTCCGGTCATGTTCCTACTCTTGTTGGGCGTTCAGCTATCTATTGCATGGCAACAATGGGCATATGATCTCGTATCTCGCTTGATCGGAGGAGCTCAATGGGACCGCCGATAGTCACTCACCACGAGATTCCGTGATCACTCCCCACGAGATTAGCCATGGTCAGCTCGCGTATTCAGCGCAGGCTGGTATATAAGTCGCCAGTATCCAGACGTGACTTCCATATTCCTCATATACTCAACTTCAGATCTTGCCCTTCAAAACTCTTCAACGAAACTTCCTATCATCTCTTAGAATGACTATCCAACCTACATCAACACCCACCGCACACACCACCTCGGTTCAGAACCCTCGTCTGAGATTACTCAACAAGCTCAGAAGTGAAGAAAAGCCCTTGTTGACCTTTGTGGCTATTCCTTCAGTTCGACATGCTCAGATTATCGCCTTGACTGGTCTGGACGGAGTCATCATTGATTGCGAGCATGGTGAGTTACCGCTGTCTACGTCGAAGGACGAGAGCTGACCTGAAGGGCACATCAGCGATGATTCGATGCACAACAGCGTTTCCGCCATCTCGTCATTAGGTGTCTCACCCATCATCCGAGTCCGAGGCCCTGCGCCTGATTTGCTCAAGCGAGCACTCGATACCGGAGCACAGTAAGTCCACGCGACCTTTGTGACGGTCTGAGCTGACGATATAGCGGACTCATGGTCCCCATGATCAACACCGCCGAGGAGGCAGCTGCTGTAGTCACCTACTCCAAATTCCCACCTCTCGGTCTCCGAGGCCAAGGTTCTGCCTTCCCTGCTATTGGACACGGTCTTACAACACCCGAGTACATGAAGACCGCCAACGAGACTCTATTGACGATCTTGCAGATCGAGAGTAAACAGGGAGTGGAGAATGTGGACGCGATTGCTGCTGTTCCAGGAGTCGGTAAGTCCCCCCATTTCACGACACGTGATGTAGGAGTAGTGCTAACTGCTAGACTACCTATTCATCGGCCCCAACGACTTGGCACAATCCCTTTTAGGCTACACTCCGGCACGAGGAGACGAGCCTGTATTCGTCGACGCCATCAAGAAGATTGTCGCCGCCGCAAAGAAGCATGGTAAATGGGTAGGACGACTAGTGAATGATGGTGAAGGAGCTGTTAGAGAGTTGAAGACCTTTGATTCTGTCGCTATTACGGGTGATACCAAGGCTGTTACCAACTGGTATACTGCTCAGATTGCTCAGGTACGAGGCTAGTTGTGGAGATAGTTCCTGCATCATGTATTATTATCTGACGATCTGATAGTCTGCTCTTCTTGCAGGTGGTAAAGACAGGGTATTCGCAAAAATCTTACGGGCGATTCTCTCTTTGATTCATCCAGTATATCGGTATTGGGCCGCTTTTACCGAATGTTCCTGCGAGATCGAGGTACTCCTGAAGCTGAAATTGAGGTATTGAGCCGGAGAGGTTCGATACCACCTTGCCGGGAGAAACACTAGAGTGATCTGACATGAAGGGAGAGGGACATGGCGGAGTCTTGGGACAATGGGGACATGGATCTCTAACGCTTCCATCAAAGCTCGCACAATGCTTATCCATATGTCGTATTTCATCGACTCGTTCTTTGTATCGGATCGTGCTTTGTTCACATGAGTCCCCTTCCATCACGGATATTCTTAGGTGAATGAGCCCAAGCCCTAGGACAGCCGCTACGAAACAATGAGAAAGTGTTCATATCACGCATTCTCTGACTGAATGCTACAATTCTAGACCTGAGCAATACACTCAATCTCGACAATGGTTCCAGCTCCAGGCAGACATCCAGCCTGAATACAGGTTCTCGAAGGTGGGTTTGCGGGTAGGTACTGATGATCAGCGACATCATACCAAGCTCCAAGACCAACTTACAGCGATATAAGCCTCGTTCATAGCCGCAAAGTCCTTCATATCCTGCAAGTATACTGCCCATTAGCCTCATCTATCAAAAAGTGCCACTTTACTCACCATTGTACTTAACGACCTGCTCCAGTGAAGATCCCGCTAACTTCAATACTTTCTCCAAGTTCGACAAGCATAATGTCTGATATTAGCGATGATGTACAAGATCAATTGAGTACTTACGGTAGCCTGCTTGATCTCGCCGGTAGCGGTTTGTCCGGCGCAGAAGACGAGTCCGGGAACTTTGACAGCAGGAGCTGACTGTCAGAAGCTGAAGATGAGGCTCTGACGTGAACTTACTGTTATGGGGTTTGGGAGGAAACTCGGCAGAGCTGATCAATTCACGGGCAGCCATATTGAGGATGAGATTTAAAAGAAGGTCGTTATGTTTGACAAGTGTGGGTAATGGAGATCGAGGGCTAAAATATCAAGTGGTCGAGATTATATATCAGGATAGTCGCGGCTCGGCAGATATTCATCATGCTGGTCTGGGGTTTCACCAAGGCAAGGGGACAGGACGACGAGATAGCTACTAGCGAATAAGGGTGATACGAAGGGAGGAGCAGACTGGAGGAGGCGAGGAGGAGCAGTAGGTTCCGGGAGGAGCTCCCCCAGCCCGTCTCTTGACTCCTCCTCTGGTCAATGTGGCACCTCCTGGAGGAGGGGGAGGAGGTGCAAGATAGTGGGTGATACACTAGCTATCGGGGGCAGGCTACTACAGCTAATGGCTCTAGATATAAGATGACGGCCTCGATGCATCAATACATTACACCTCTAATTGTAACACCGACATATCAGACATCATGGCACCTAGCGCTCCCTTCCGCCCACCCCCAGCCGATGTTGCTGGCAAGGTTCATATCGACAACTGGGTCCCGCCGCCAGTCACCAAACAGGTCGACAACTTCGCTCAGCTCTCGACCATAGACTTGAGCCTTATGGATAGCGACGATCCGGCTGTTGTATCCCGGCTTGAGCAGCAGATCAAGACCGCTATCCGAGAGGATGGATTCCTGTTCCTCGAGAACTATGGAGTAGACATTGATCAGGTCCGTACCATGACTATACATGCTAGCACATGCTGATACGATAGCTACATCGACAGTTCGGACTCGCCCAATATCTGCATAGCAACATGAGCGAGGAAGACAAGCAGCGACTGCTTTTCAATCCCGAGACTGGGCAGTGGGCGGGTTACAAGCATCCTTACGGGTTCAAGGTAAGCCGAAAGCCCTCGATCTGAGAATGAAACTGACTACCAGCGTCACCGTGCTGTCAAGGATGGTATCGAGCAGTTCAACTGGTACTCTCGAGAATGGCAAGATCATAACTATGTTCCAGAATGTATTCGACCTTTCATGGACGAGATTCAGGCATTCTCAGAGGTATGTGCAGACTGCTATCCCCAGCCCAGTACCGATGACTAACGAGCAGTACCTCACAAACTCGGTCAATCGTCGCCTTCTCACCCTCTTCTCCCGAGTCCTAGAACTAGACGACGACTATCTCTGGAACAACGTCCAATCTCACGTCGAAGGCTCAGCAACGGGAGAAGGCTACTTCCGTCACGCCATCTTCCGTCCCGTCGAAAAAGCGACCCAAGAAGCCGCAAAAGGACTTAAGATGCACGGTCACACCGATTTCGGGTTGACAACACTCCTCTTCTCGGTGCCAATCTCGTGTCTTCAGATCTGGAAGGATGATCAGTGGGTCTACGTACCTTACAAACCTGGATGCTTGGTTGTCAACATTGGTGAGACACTCGAGATCGTTTCTGGGGGTCATTTCAAGGCAACGAAACACAGGGTGTACAAGCCTCCTGCCGACCAGGCTCATGAGGAAAGGCTCTCGATAGTGCAGTTCAACTCGTCGGTCGGTGATCTACGCATGACCCCAGCAGCCGGTGAGTGGTGTAGATCATTGGTCCTTGAACCAGCTCATGATTAGCTTCTCCTTTGATTCAGCGAGAGGGATGTATCGATTCCCAAGGCATCTACAGCGAATTCAAGCGATTGATCGATCAAGGTGTACCAGTGAGTCCACTGCCCCATATAACCCCGATCCTAGCTGATGAAAGGTACCCACGAACCGAGAATGGCGAGAAATCCAGATCACAACCTGTACCGATCCCACCGATACCAGCATGAACAAGATTGGAGTTCATCAAACAATGCTGGACGGGAAATTGATGTTCCAAAGAGAGTATCTCGGTGTCAAGGTTTTGTTACCAGTCTAAGTAGGTAAAAGTTGTAGCGCATTATGTTTCGGTCCTGCAAGGTTGTTATGGATGTATACATCAAGTTCATCAATCTTTGCAACTCGCAACCCGAACAATGACGTAGTGCATGATACAACTAGACTACCTATACAACCTTTACAGCCGCTACCGACAAGATGTAGGCCATCATATAATCAAGGAGACCGCCTCCAGCTCATCGAGCGACTTCAGAACCGCCCGACCGACTCCCCATTTCGACCGTGTCGCAAACACCTTCTTGATCCACTCCAACATCGTCCCCAAATCCCCAACTCCAATACAACCAGCCACATCCCCAACTCCCGCCCGAATCAGCTGCCAAGCTATCAAAGCAGCTTTGAAGCTGTATATCGTAACCCAAGGTGACTCGCTCATTGCCGTGTGCGATGTCGTTCGATCAAGGTAGCATAAGAAGAATTGTATGTGGGGCTCGAGCGATTCGACTACTTGGTCAGATATAATTATCGGCTGAGCGACCGTCAAGTGCGTTCTGCCGATCAGCAGATTTCACTACGAGATTATTGAAACGCACCCAGCGGCTAGAGCTGCGTCCAATGATCCTTCCACTACGCCGTTCGTATGAGGCGTTGACCACAGCAAGAGCTCGATCATCGACATGTGCCAAGTCGCCTCGCATACAACCGACATCCTTCCATTCTGCGGCGATAGATCCATTGTGCCCTCAAGAGCTTTCAATGAGGAATGTAGAGCCTGGCATCAGCATGAATGATGGTAAAACGTTGAGAATACCCACTTCAAACCGTTCAAACGATACTCTGCCCGTCATTGTAGACCAACCCGACTGCTCCCTCACACTACTCAGCATGAAAAGGATAATCAGTAAAGCCCCATGCGCATCATATTTCGGCGAACAACTCGACTGCTGTGGGCTCATACAAGTCCGTACAGCCTGTATATACCGACTGGGACCTTGATCGGCGGATTTGCTCATCGTTAGACTTCGGTGAGCCCAGTCCGAAGATGTCGATGCCGTCCAGGTATCCTGGGAGCATGGTAGTTCGAGTTTGATCTCCAGGTGGGATATCGTCCGTGGTATCGATAAGATGTGGTACCACATTACATCAAACTGGTATAGAGCGAAGAACGTTCGTTTATGCGATTCGACCCGGACGAATTGGCGCCATAATGTATCCAAATCTGATGCGTTGGAAGCGGCAGGTAGCGGTTCTGCTAATCCACCAATCCTCGCCAACTAGACCGTCAGCGATATCATGCTCCTATGGAAAACGTTTACGTACCTCGATAGCCCGAGTATGGATTCTCAGACCATATGCCGTCTCAAAACCACAGGTAGACATGACAGCATGCATCTCCAGCAGCAAACATGCTTGGATAGCATGGAGCTCCAGGCCAGAAGCGATCTTGTTTTGGAGATGATCTGTTTCCAACAATTCTCGTCCTCGATGAAAACAGGCCTTGGCCAATCGCGATCCATGCTCTTCATCCTCCATATATAGTAGTCCCAAGCTGAGTAGGCCCATGAGAAGAGGTTCCGGTACGGAGGACGAGTCGAAGGTCGGTTGATGTAGGAACGGGAATATATGAGCTGCGTTGGCGAAGAACAGATGTACTCCTTGTGCGATATGATGATCGGTAACCAAGCTTACAGGTACCGGCGGAGAGTAGATCGGATTTTGTAGGCGGCCGAAAGAAGACGGGTCAAAGACAGTTGGCGGTAGCGGAAATACCTGGTTGGGGTTGTCACCGCTGCCTGTCGTTAGCTGCCATTATATCTATTCGACTCACCTGATGCACCATTGTCACTTGTCCGGGATGGTCCGCTTACGGTACCAGATAAAAGCTCCTCTATCGACATCTGACTTCCGCCGAAGGAATCCATCATGTCTCCCCCGAAGAGACTGCTAAAGTCGTCCGCCGAAGTGGATAGGATAGCATTTTGAGGCGCTATCGGTCTTGATCCTGTACCAGAAATCGGCTGCACGTCGTTCGAAGACGAGGTAGCCAGTGTGGTCGTAGATCCCTCTGTCAAGGGCGCGTCGGGATGTTTACGCTTAATGTGCCGTCTTCTTAGATCGCGACGCGAAAAGACCGTGGTGCAATGGAAACATGGAAAGGTGATGTCCTTCTCTCTCTGAGCATGCAAAGCGGAGTGCCTCTTGAGATTTTCCTACATTATCAGCTATAATCAATGGGCTACTGAGGACTCACATGACGAGTGAAGCGCTTCTCGCAGACCAAACATTGGAATGGCTGGAGACCATCGCGAGGTGGTGATGGTGATGCTGAGGAGCCCCTAGACATACTTTGCTGTATGTGTTGGCAGTTGCATGTGTCTCATGCGATCAGTGGTGTTGAGTTAGTCAAATGCCCATTGGCCAAGATAAGGAACTGGTCGGTGCCTTGGAGGTGCTCCTCCCGGAACCAATATCATGCTGGATCCGTCATACATCTTGTAGGTGATCGTCAAGGCTTGCCTTGAGCAAATATACAGACGATGGATTATCATCCTGAAGTAATACTGGAACTTTCCATTGCTCTTTCGGATCCAGATCACAAGCTGCACATGGTGGTGCTTCCTCTCGGTTCTTCAATCTCACTCTTCCCTTCCACTCCGGCTGCATCAACCTCTCCAACGTCTCTTGCACCATTTCGAGCGATTCCGCAGGTCGATCTGCCAGTTCGAGAGCTTTGCCGTGGTAGAACGGCCAGGGCGGTCTGACCTCGGGAGGATGAATTCGGACATGGCGAATGAAGTCGTAGACCTCAATCGTAGTATTTTGGGCGGCTTCGGTTGTGATGCCGTAGTTAGGGTGATCGGGTTCTGTATCCCGTGCGGGAAGGACGACTGATTTGTGGTACATTTGCAGAATTAACAGCAAGATACAAAACAACTCCTTGTCCGATACCAAGGGATCTAGTCCGTCCATTGATACCAGAGTGTGATTGCAGGAAAAGTAGTATCTATTAATGGCGCCAATGACCACAGGAGGCATTCCACCCAGATGTGGACTGGGACCGTGTCCGGGGACGGCGTGGTGAGTAAAGGTTTCGAGAGGCGTATCGAGAGCGAGGAGTCCCGAGGGTAATGAAAGCGGACCGACTTGAACGGATTGGCAGTAGTGTTTGACCGAAGGCAAGTCGATGAGGACATGAGCGAATCGACGATCGTAGGCGCCATACTCGTAACCGAACGAGTACGTGGTCCACAACGATTTCCTGATGCCGCCCATGACCACCCGTTCAAGGCGAGGCATTATTGATTGATCTTTGTCGAGCTCCAGAAGGTCCAGTGCCGCTGTTGCGTACGTGCCATTCTCGAACAGAATATCCGCTTGGTTCATGGGGCCGAGTCGTCCAACAAAGGCCCACAGGTTGCGCCTCGTCAGCTCCAAGTATGTCGGCTCTTGTACGTGATCCTTGTAGATGATGTGGAGTCGTCGTATGAGTAGAAAGGTCCTGCTGTTATCGCGTCCTGGACCATAGAAGAAGGCATCAATATCGTCCACTAGACAGTCGGCATAGAGGGCGGATGCACATTCATTGAAGAAACTCTGATATCAGCATTCTTGGACACCACTAGAACTCACCTTCGAGACCCTCAACAAGGGCAATAGAGAAGCCCTCTCTTCCTTGATCTGATGAAGCGATTTCGGAGCGAGATGAGGTGGTATCCAGCTCTTCATCAAGTCCGCTACCAGCCGCAAGTCCTCAGGCCGGATGTTTGGCATTGTGGAGAGGATGGGAGTACAATAGGGTGGTAAGAAACGCGTCTAGATATTTTGATCGAAGTCAAACCAGTCCAAAGGAGGTATTGTGTGTTTGTGGCTTATTGTGTTTATCGGAGTATCGGGCGAAGCGTGCCTGCGACTGTGTCCTTCGGTCGTAGTGTCCTTTGGGTCGTGTTCGATAGCTATACATGCATACACGTGGGCTGGTATCGCCAGAGACGATGAGGCTAGATGACAGCTAGTAGGTTGTGTGCGTTGTGCTCGATATGCAGTTTCGAATCGGCCAAGTGACTCCAAACTCCCTCTCCGACCAACGTCTCCTTCAAGCAGATCCACAAAGCATCCCCATCCCTTCTTCCCAATGCCTCATATAGACTTATAGCCTTCACCTGCAGATCCTGATGCGCCCTCTTGTCCAAGAACCACCTAAACATAACCATCATATCCCAAAGTACATCATCGTCGACCGGTACCTCCTGAGCGATAAACATAGCTGTGCGCAGTACGGCAACATGTAGTCTGTGCGAGACGGAATAGCTCGTCTCGGTTCCGAACCCTCTTCTTGCCAAAGCTGACTTCTCGTCTAACACCCTTTGCTTGTCGAGGAGGACTTTCATTCTTGGCCAGGCGTAATCCAGAACTCGGCGCGACATGAAATCTCCTACGTTCTCACATAGACTGGCGATAGCCTCGGCAGCTTCCGTGACGACGTATGGCTCCTGATCCTCAAGCCTGTTCAGGATGCCACCCCAAGCTTGGTCGATAGATGGAAGGAGGTCCGATTCGCGATTCGCAGAAGGCAGTACCGGCGTGACACGAGCGATGAGACCGAGAACTCGAGCTCGAAGGAAAGGCGAAGGATGGGTGAGGAAGTAGATTGATTTTGATAAAATGGCTTTTGCAACTTCCTGAGATCGTGTCGGTCG
>Ga0265798_10001032_pt1 | contig 44296 bp, 41 predicted proteins | sample P3T30metagenome_FD_192430 | JGI IMG/M metagenome (GOLD analysis project Ga0265798, IMG submission 192430) | Plant litter microbial communities from East Loma Ridge, Irvine, California - P3 T30 | ecosystem: Environmental > Terrestrial > Plant litter > Unclassified | place: USA: California... | reverse complement strand
GCCAAGATCTGAACATCATCGTCGGCACCGGCAAGAATTGGAACATCCCAGTTTTCTGGGGCCCGCTGGTAAAATACGTTTCCGGTCCCATCCTCGCCATCGTGTATTCCTTCTCCTACCCAGACTTTATCAAATCCGGTACACCACTCTCCGGTCAGACCAACCCTCTGCACATCATGGGCTTCGGAGTGGGACACGTCGTACTCCTCACCTTCCTCGCCGGCTTCATGGTACCGCGCTGGTTCGACGTCTTCATCCCACCAACACGCCGCAACGAAGGCCATATTCCATACGCCCCAATGGTAACGCAAAACCCAGACGACATGAACCAGGGCGCCGAGAACGGACAAAGCGAAACGGTCGATGGTGGCGTTCTCATGGAGCAATCGACGCCCGACAGCGACAGCCTTGGAGGAGACGCTAAGAAAGGCGAAAAAGTCAGCGCCGAGCCGCAGACAGCCACGACGATGCCGAACACGAGCTCGCAGAAGCTGTGAGGATGTCCGTGAAGCGTGAAAGCGTCTTTTTCTTTTGTTGCACACAAAGTGATTTGCCAAGCCCACTCAGTCCGAACCTCTCGAGTGAGAGGTCTGTATACATGCCTCCCTTTCGCCTCGCCTGGCTTTGGCTGCAGCGAGGCGCCATATGCGCCCTCCTTTGACGATAGAGATGTTCGGTGTCTCCTTGCAATTATTGTAGTAGAAATGCCCAGCTGGTGACATTTGAAAAGGTACGTGTGAAAAGATCTGGTGTCATCAGCAACGGCGAATATTTGTGCTTGCATCTCCGCTGAGAGTTGCATTCTGGATTGAGACAACCTTTCACTGGGCTCTTTCGCCTCGCGCGGGAGTATCGACGACTTCGTCACTGATGCTCACTCACTAGACCGCCCGGTGAAAGACAACCTTCGCTGATAGACGTCTCTCACTGGTAGAAGCCGTCACAAGTAGTGATATCAGCGGGTTTTGGCACACCAATGTAGATGGTCTTGCCAGTGAGGGACCGCTGACTACAAAAACCTTACTTGACGATCTCTCAGTGCAATGAGCCGGCACGTACGTGATAAAAGCGCCACCAGCACATCCGGATTGCTGTCGCGCCATTGAGATGCCTACACTTTCGAGAATGATTCCCTAAATAGGTACGGCCTCTCAGCGGAACAAGCATCCTTGTGTAGCGACCAAATCACGAATGTGGCCGCGGACCTCTGGTAATAGCCCCTCCAGCAGGGAGGTCGGTGTCGCTGCTCGTTGGACCGTTTCCGGTGCCAGGCAGATCTGTCGTGATGTAGCGAGATTACAGTCGTTTTGTATCGAAAGCGGACGACGAAGGTGCAGTGGTCGACAAGGAAACATCTTGTGTCGATTAAATTATGTCTCTAAATCTAGTAATGCATGAAAAAAAAACTGTAAGAGTTGCGCGTGAAAACCATACTCATGTCCAGGAAGTTAAAGATGTATTGAAACCCCAAACTCAACGCCATCGCTGAAAGAATCGCTCCATAATAGGCAAAAGGCCTAAAAGCCACGCCAGGGACAGCGAGTGAACTCGCTCTATGCCTCCTCTACGATCGAAGCTCCGAGAAGATGTACGGGAAAATCACGACGCAAGCCTTGTAGAACACACCAACGCTCATGATAGACCTCAGAGGGACCATGAGAGCGCCAGCGGACGTGATGTAGATCCACATGGCGTACAGGGCAACGGCGAAGAAGTGGTAGAACAGCACGAAGGGCTGGCGGATGATGCCTGCCAGCAGGCCGACGGGACCGTCGATGCAGTTGCCGCCGAGCTTGAAGTACTCGAAACAACCCTGCTGCAGGGCTTTGAGTTGGGTGTCTTCGGCGGCGAACAGCGAGTATAGTGCCATGGCAAGAATGTTGATGACAGAGCTGAGGCCCTTTCGTTTCCAGTGGAAGGACTGCATTTGTTTGAGGACGAGCTTTGTGTCGTCAAAGTAGGGAACGACGTCTGGATGGAGGACTTCGCTGAGCAGGACTGCGTCGTTGAAGGCAACGGTCATGCCGCCGCCTGTCAGAGGATGTCTCATGTTCATTGCATCGCCGAGCATGATAAGACCTGGCTTCCGGTTGGTTGTAGGTGGCAGGAATGAATTCGGCATTGAACGTAGACGATCGTGTGCTATTGCTGCCTCGAAGCATGGTCGTACTTTTTCGGGCAATGATGGGATAACGACATTCTGCATGTGGCCTTTGACGCCCCCTGCCTTGAGTGAGGCAGAAGGTGTGTTCTCAGGTATATCGACCAATGCCCTTGTTTCGTGGGTGCCAATTTGGTAAAGTAGGATGGGTGCGTGGTCTCCGAGAATGACATGGCCGTGGTTTGGCATTGGAAGAGGTGCATCGATTAGTTCCAGACCCCAGAACTTCGATCGTGCCACTGGTGTATCCGTCCTGAACTCTTTCCTGAACTTGCTTGCATATCCGTCGGCCACGATTGTGAGGGATCCAAAGAAGGAATCCGGTTGGCCTTGCACGGTGGCTTCAACACCCAGGATCTGATCGGTGTAACCGCTGCGTACCAGACCGGTCGCAGTGGCTTCCACGACAGTCACATTGGGATGAGCCATCACCTTCTCCCGTAGTCGTTGGACAAATCTTCCATGGTGAAACGATCTGCCCTCAGGCCTCTTCCTCTTTGTTCCACGCTCTTCATCCTGTTTCTCGTTTGTCTCGCCGTCCTCCGCCGCCAGCGCTTCGGCAGGGTATGCAATCTGCACCTCGTTGCCGTAGTAGATGACATCGTAACCGAAGACTTTCACGGCGTCAATCTCCTCCAGGCAGTCCCTCAGTCCCAGCTTTTCCAGCGCTTGCACACCACCAGGTTGCAGCAGCTCGCCAACAATCCTATCCGGTTCCCTCAGAGATCTTTCAAGGACAATGACACTTCGGCCTTGGTTCCCCAGCGCCACGGCGACAGCGCAGCCCAGAATTCCGGCTCCCACGACAACGACATCGGCTTCGTGGTGCAGCTTCCGGCGCAACTCGTTCTTCTCGTCCATGTTGATGTGCATGATTGCAATCCGGGGTTTCGTTTTGAAGTTCAGGTCCAATCAATTCAGTCGCGTATTGGGCGTCAGTGGCTTGTGAGTGAGATTATCGGGTTAGTCCACAGATGGAGAAAATGTACAGTATGGTAATGCGAAATAGAGGCACAATGGTTCGATGTTTGAGAGCAGTGACGCCTCTCGTACGTTTTTCCTCGTGGCGCCCCTCGCTCGATTCAGGGTCGAGATGCAAGGTTGGAGAGATCGCGAAGGAGGTCGGCGCTCTCCGGCCGGCCGTGGAGGCGGGCCGTCTTCGATTCCATTTTCCCTTTCCTTTCACGTGAAAGGGATTCCTACATCATTGTTGCCCAAAACAATACGAACTTGAATTGTTCGATACTGCTGACATACCTAGCAGACAAGGGCTTCCGGCACGACGTTACGTACAGGTCAGTGTTTCTCTGTGGCACGTGTACGTGTCTGCAATGCAGCAGGTCCAATATGCCGTTGTCAACTGCCGCGAAAGAGAGAACGGAGCAGAGAAGAGCAGTCGTCTCACCAGAACGCCATCCGAGTACATACAGGCAATAGTAGTGAAACAGCAGTACGGTAGCGAGAAGGACTAAAACAAGAAACGTGGAGCAGAGAAAACAACCACCACCATCACCACCATGACCCAGATATGCAAAAGTCTGTAGCAGCAGTACAGTCAAGCACTCAGGCGGCCAACTCGTCCGCGCCCAATTCGCATAAAACCGTAGGTGCTTAGTGCTCGATCTTTCGATCGAAAATCAAGACGACACAGCCAGCCATCTTGGTGTTCCTGTACTGCACCTGTACGACCGAGCTGTCAACTAGCACTGCCCTGCAGCTTGCCGCCGAAACCAGTCACGCCACACCAGGCCTACTACTGCGAGGTGCAGGTTCGCTTGCACACAGATCGGCACACGCCGATGCGTCAGGTCATTTTCTCTCTCTCCGATCCCTTTGACTGAATGACCTGTTGAGCCATTTCTGTTCGCGGTACCGAGAGTTGGGGCGAACATGTGATTGAATTTGGAATGGTGATGCTTGGAAGAGTTGAAACGTGCCGAAGTACGCCACTTTGCCGATGTGGTTGTTTGGTATATCTGGGAAAGTGACTATCGCAGTGCCGCACTGGTGCCCAACGACCAATCGAGGCTAAAGAAGACCGCGCAAAGCGTAAAGATGTGAAGATTGTCGATGCTGCCCGAGCATAGGAGATCAACACGAGATGATTGACACTGTTCGTAGCTGGCAAAACACTCCTGCTATCTCTTGACGAAATCCACAACCCGACTCGCGCAGCCGCTGCTCAATCGACGAAAAAAAGTAGTGAGTAGTAGCATCCATGTCAATCGCATGAGGCAATTATACCACCATCGGGAACTTGCCTTCCGCGTGGTTTGATAAGCCAGACCCGCCCGAATCCTTACAAACTCCACACCAGTTGTGGGTACTGCTTTAAAGTAGGCAGGCATCCGCGAAGAATCCGAAAGGCTGGTCGCGAAACCTACATGGTGGATTCCTATGTAATAACGATAACCACATCCACGCCGTGCCATACCATGCCATATACTAATACCATACCATGCCCATATCACAGGATTCATGAGTCAGCTCAGCCATCTCATGCCGAGCCCTGGTAGATTCGGCGCGACGTCCGAACTATTAGAAAGGCTAGATCCTATCAGATGTGTGGACTCTGCAGGAGCTAGATGTGATGAACAGCAAAAAGGATTGCAGATGGAATCCGGGAGCGACAGATTGGGACCACAACCGCATTTTTCTCACGGACGGCAGAACCGTTTTCACGAAGCCTTGTCCATAAGAGGGTGACTTACCGGGATAACCTGGTCATGAGCCTGGTCTTGAGCCTGGACTTTTCCCGAGCTGCCGGTGACATGGGTTTCGAGACGGGTCTGTCTTCGAGTCTGGGGGCACGTGGCAGGTTGAAGCGAATGGTGATGGTGTTGATGCTGATAGTATGGTGTCATTCTAATACTGAGAGCCTTGAACCGGGGAAGAGATCTGGTGGCGTATCTTTCACTTGACAAGAAGGATGCGTTGACATGGGAGCCACAAGGACGCTTGGTAATATGCATTCTTACGTCTTCCCTCAACAGCTGATGGTTACGAAACCGACAGTGGAAGTCCCTCGAGCCCGGCTCGACTTATCTCTACACATTCTTTAGCCTCTCGGTAGACAAAACGTGTTCGAAAGTGTAGACGACGCCAACGCTACGCACAGGTCGCTGACCAGTCTTCCTGTATAGTGATGGTCAACGCAAATGGTCACGGCCAATCAAGGCCCTGAAGATTGCCTGCACGCCCCATCAAGACTGTGTCTTTGTCACGAACGTACGTTTTCTATCCCGAATCCCCCGATACTACTTGTTCTCCGACCAAGATATCATCTTCCGACGAGCAGCCAGCCGAGTCACACTTCATCAGAAAGAGTAGCCATGCACTGGATGGATCTCTTGCGCGACCCAGCGGAGATTTGTCGGTGGCTGCAGTAAGAATATCAAGCAGCAGCAGCAGCGTGTGATCGTACCGTGCAGATCAATGCCTCGAAATCCCTGCCTGTATGTGAGTTGGATGTATACTGGATACAGCTTTGCTCCGTACCAGCGAGCAGGCCCCGCGGACTCTGTGGACCTGGTACAGCACTTGCGCGGCTCATTAACAACAGTCAACAAGGGCGTTTGCGGACCTCCCCAAAAGGTCGAACTCTCTCGGTAGGTGACTGTGTTTGCGAGATACGAGCAGGCGAGATTGCGAGTGGACGATCGCTATCAATGGTTTGCCCTTCGCTACCGAGCTCGCGGTCATTGACGTCGACCATCTCGTCCGCTTTCGCCTTTCCACAAGTCCACTTCGAGACAGATTTGCCGTCCGCAGCTCGCCCGGGGAGTGCCGTCCTGGGGCACATGCATGGAAGTGTGAAGTGAGGTGCAGTGCAGCGCATATCCATCCATCCATCCTACTGTACCTAGGTAGGTATCTACCCCAGCTTTCTGGTTGCAGCGTCGCTTACCTGCTTTGCCTTCCCTGCCTCGACTGCCAGGCTGATTGCTTGTTCTAGTCATGTCGTGGACGCGAACCTCTGATCCTGCTCATGCAGGTCGCTGGAAAGGGAGCGCCGCTGAGGGAAGCTTTCGGGGAATAGTGAGGACCGTTGTAGCTTAGGGCCCGGCTCGCCCACGGCCCAACGGCGGCCGTCTCCAGCGACACCGGGGATCCCCTGTGCGCAGTGCCGAGGGTAGCGTGGGCAAAAGACGGTGGAGAACAGACTCGACGGAGAAGTGATTAGGATTCTAAGGACGTGTGCTAGTTACTGCGACTACTGCATTCGCAACGACAGCCGGTCGAGGTAGTAACGGGTTCGCTTGAAGGTGACGTCTCTAGCATATAGTAGTAGCGTTTCCAGTCGCGCGCTGGAAGCTTCAACACGAGCTTGGAGCAGGCTACGAACTGTCGTGCCTGCAGAAGAATGAGACAACTTGTCTCGACTGCCACCTCGCGTACATGCGGTCTTCGCTCATCGCGATAGCGAATGGGTCAGTCTCCCAAGTTCTCCAGGCCTACTATACACCGGCATGGCCGCACACACACAAGTTTGGAAGTCTCATCCGACTCCTGGAGGTTACATCCGTTGCTCGAAGGTCCCGAAGGGGAATCCCAAGCGGGTGGTATCACAAACATGTCTGACAATGGAAACAATCGAGAAGGGAGCTGCGACGGCTGTGGCGTTTTCCCTTGACGTTTCGAACCGCACGTGGCAAGGCCGGCCCAGACGACAGTAGCACCTCGTCTCTGCGGCGTCGATTGTTGATTTGATCCGACCCAGACGAGCGCGACTGGCAGCTGGCCATGTCGTCTCTCTCTCGAGTATGGGCCCACACGCCTATAGGATGAGCCCCACCTGAATGGTCCCAAGGCCGGGATGTAACAATCGTCTGCGGACGCATGACCCACGATGGTTGAGCACAGCGTCAAGCGTCTCAGTATTTGCTGCTGATGATGAGCCCAGTGAGAGGTGAACTCGGCAGGTCATTTGGCCTACGGGACTTGACGTTCGGTCGTAGCGACCAACTGTGAACTGCAAAAGGTACAAGGCTGCAGAAAGGCCGAGGACAACATGCATGACCTGGTTGCAGTGGGTGGCACAGAACCAGTATTTGCTATGGACGATGCGGAAATCTTGCATGAGGCACAGCGGTGAGGCAACTCTTCGTGAGCGCGTCCAACAATCAGATGACGAGTAATAATTGTCAGAGACGGTTGGAGGCACACTTGGTTCCGTGCACGACAGCGTGTTTTCTGGCGTATATCCATAGTCAATCTGTTTGTTCCTTGTGGTCTGTTCTGTCCTGTCATCTATTGCCTGTTGATCCTTCGACCGGCGGGGCAGCGCTTACCTGTACAGTATTGTAGTGATATCAAAAACACTGACAGGCGCCGAAGCAGGGACATATAATCCCAACACTAACCGAGTGTCGGAATCTGCTAGTCTTTGAACTACGTGAAAGGCCCGTCCTGCCCGATCCCTGTAAGCGCCCAAGGCCCTTGTTGCTCGCTCGCTCTCACGCTTGCCGCACCCGAACGGACCTCGGGCGAATTTGCGCTGGGAGAACAGCACATCGGCAGCTCAGCCAGTCACCACGACGCACACCACTCCTCTGGCCCACCCAGGAGCACTATGCAACCGGCCTACCTGCGACACGCCCTGGCGAGTCTCTTCCCCGCAGAGCAGTCTGCGAGCACCATATGGACGACGGACGAGGGAGCGCCACAGGCGCCGGGTCCCAGTGCAGGCGGTCGAAGCATGACGGACGGCGGCCTGGGATGGCATGCAGGACGCACGGTGACACCAACACCCCCAGAACCCGGTTCAGAGCACCTCGCGACTAGTCGTCGGCGGTGAGGGCAGGCCCGAAGGAGTAGCCGCTGGGTCTGTCCGGCTTGGGGCCCTGCGAGACTCTGCACCGGCTGCGGTGCACGTTGAGGCGTGAAGTCGGGCGGATAGGCGCCTCTCAGGACTGAAGTTACTGTTGTATCGTGTGTGTGCGCTGTGTGTTATGAGTGGGTACAGTACGAGTGGGTGGGTGAGTGCAGTGGCTGAGAGTGTGAAAGAGAGAGCAGGGCTGTACACGTCGTCGCCGGGTGGGCGGGCAGGCGACGCGCACAATTAGAAACGATGTGGTGCAGGCTTGTAAGCATGCCTGTGTCGAGAGTGTTGGTAGGATGGATGGATGGTGGTGTGGTCGGTGGCAGGTACCGGACTGTACTAAGGTGAGCAGGCAAAACAGGCGATAGCACTGTAAGTGAACACCGGGAAGCGTCTCAGCGTCTCTCTTCCTGTCCTGTCCTGTCCTGTCCTGTCCTGTGTTTCCTCCCACATCTTCCCACTACAATACCACTCGCCCATACTGGCGGGACGTGCTTCGCAGCTGGATGTAGCGCAGAGCAGAAGCGAGCGCCGTCTCACTGGTCGTCAACCGACGATGGTGGTGGATGTTCCCTCACTAACACACGCCCTTACTGGTCCACCTGGCCAACTACTGCCCCCCGAGGCCAATGCGTCTCACATCCTTGCCCTTACCCTTGGCCCTTCGCGCGCGCCCACGCTGCCGAAACAGCAGCAGACCAGGTCTTTTGCAGGTCCCATCCCATCTGCGGCCAGCAGACCGCGTTTGGCCTCTTGCCTGCACCCGCTGCGCTGCGTCTGCAAAACTTAGCCTGCAAGCCGGATCATGTACGTGCCTGGAAAGGGACCAGGCCTGCATCCTAGCGGCGCCCGTGGCCCACGATTAAAAAGCCTCGACCTACCGCTGTGTGTCTGTATATACATACGTACATACATACTTACAGTAGTAGCCTGTACATGTAGCTGCGCGGAACCTGTCTGGCCTCTATCCTGTCGTCCAGTCCTGTCCTGTCCCATTCTTTCTTTGCGCCTCACGCCTCGATCCCTTCTTCCACCGCCAGTACCACCAGTACAGTACCTAACACTCTCCCTGCACTGCAACCGCACCACACATACTGCACCGCACTATATTGCACTGTGCTGTACCGTGGCCCGCCTGCATTCGCCGTGTGTGCTGCCGTGTACCATTGCACTACCACCGACCCGGGCCTCATTTTCTGTCGCCAATACACCGACTGCACGCAAACGTTATCGTGTCCACCGTGCCCGGTCCTGCCCTCTGTCACGGATATCTGATCATCTCCCGACTAACCCAGCCCGGAGGCGTGCGAGCAAGTAATCCTTACCTGCTTGTGCGTGATATGAACGAGGATCACCCGCATACCGAACGATAAGGAAGCCACTTACTTTGGAGGGTGGGCTACACCAAACTCAAAGCCGGACTGAACTTCTCTCACCGCATCACTGGAACACAATCCGAACCCAATCGGAAAGGAAACTCAAAGGCAATCGGATCTGGTCCTTTGCATTAACAAAAACTCTTCCAAGCCCGCCCGGGCAGCTAGAATCGCAGTCAATGTCGCAACCGCGGCCGCCATATGAGCCATCGCATCCGCCCCGGCGAAACACAGGCAACTCCAACACTGGCGATATGGCACAAATACAGCGTCCTCCAAGTTTCCCGAGCGCTGGCTTCCTTCCTCACAACGACCAGAGGCCTGTACCCGGACCCCAGTTACCTCCTCTACTGGGACTACCAGCACAACAGCGCGGAGCAGGCGGATCTGCCCGATATGTGCAGCTACCTCCAATGGAACCTTCTCCAACTGTGAACGATCAATCAGGGCACCAGGGCGGACGGGCCATCCCGGTCTCGCATCTTCTCTCGAATAACAATCCTCCATCGCCCAACCGGATGTCTTATGGAGCACCGCCTTCGGCTCCTATCCCTTCAGCAGCGTACAGATCACCACCTCAACCCAGATCGTCTCCCAATGCCTTGCCACATCAACAGCAATACTTCAACCAACATCCGGTACAGCATCGTCTGGATAACCCACCACCACAGTATGTGCATCACATGCAACCACAACAGCATGGGCCTCCAGGTCCCCCTGCGCCACATGCACCACAACAATATGCGAATCCAATGCCTGGACCCCGGAACGAGCCAGCATACAGCCCAACACCCACAAGCTATTCAAACCCGAGCTGTTACGATTCACAATCCGAGATGTCACCTACGTCAGCTGCACCATCGTCAACAACAAACGCATTTCCTCGCATATCTAAGCCTCCTCCCCTCGATTACACCCTCATCATCAGACAACAACCCGCCGCGGCAAGAGCGTGCGGCTTCGGCGAGAGAGACCGCCGTGTCATCGACCCACCTCCCATTCTCGAGCTCAAAATCACCGACAAAGCAACAGGTGGCCCCGAGCAAGACCTCACGGGCATGCTGGCATTGCACTGCACACTCCTCAACCCAGCCAACCAGGAAGACGAAACCCAAGCGCCGGTCAACAACGCAGACATGCAATCCACAAGGCGACTCATGGGAACCCTCGTAGCAAGCCCCTACCAAGCGAAAGACGAGCGCGGCGTCGCCGGCACATTCTTCGTCTTCCCAGACCTGAGCTGCCGGGCTCCCGGCCGCTACCGCTTGCACATGAAGCTGCTGCGCATCGACCCCTTCAACATGCAGCAAGGCGCGATCCACGGCACCGTCGCCAGCGTCATCACAGACGTCTTCAGCGTCTTCACCGCCAAGGATTTCCCCGGGATGCGAGCCTCGAGCGCTCTGTTGAAAGCACTGCGAAGGCAAGGCCTGAACGTTGGAGTGAAAAAGGGCTCCGAAGCGAGGAGAGGCAAAGGCAGGATGAAGAAGGAAGACGCCGGCTCATCGGACGAAGATGATAGCGAGGACTCCGCAGACGAGAGAAGCGGAGGGGGAGGATCCAGGCTGATTGAGAGTGGGCCGGCGCCGCCCGGAGCAGACTTGAGTGCGAAAATGAACAGGCCCGCTGCCGGCGGTCTCGCCAAGAAGAAGCGAAGACGGAACTCTTGAGGAATTACCGGGATGCTGGGATAATTGCTTTTTTTTTCCACTGCGCATGCGCGTGTGTCAGCCGCCTTTTCCCTTTAGCTGCTGTGGCACTGATGCGCAACGTTCCACGACGCCGGCCGGCTGTTAAACCGGGTTACGCGCCCTTTTTTTTCTGTTTCTTTCTGAAGCGCATCCCTTTGCGCGGGCAGTTCCACCATCCCGGGGTTAAAGATCGACTGGACTTATTATAGAGAGACAGGAAATGGAAATGGGGAATGGGTAGAGGAGGGAAAGAACAGGGGCGGATGTATCCCACCTTTTTTTCGGCACGTGCGTTGCGTAATACCTCTCTTGTTTCCGCCACCTCGTTGTGGTGTTGTTCTTCTTTCCCGGCACAGCATCGACGATAGGAGGACGACTCGATCGCATGAGCAGACGCCATTACCTGTCCACTAGAGCGTCCTCGATGTCGATAGTTGCGAAGGTGACGGTAATGGAGATCTGGACGATAAAGGGTTGTGTTTCTCCCTGATGTTGATATCTCTTCTGCTTGATTGCTCATCTTGTCATCGAAAATTCTTGAGAATAGAAAGAGGTGTATGCTGCGCGGGAAGTATCCATCGCACGCTTAGATCGGCATACAATTATCGTCGCCCTCCAGTTTTGGTGTTTTGCGCTTTCACTGCATAACAGAACATCATCATCAAAACCCAGCCGGACAAAAGCTCAAAATTCGAACGAAAAGAAAGTTAACAAAACATCGGATCCAAAAGTCACACACTCACTCGACTAAACTCAACTCAACTCAACTCACACCCTCAAACCCGCCTCCCCAACGAACCCCAACGCATCAACCCTCGCCAAATCCTCTTCCAAGATCTCACACTCAATCGCTCCAAAGAACTCCTCGATCCGCCCCTTCTCCCCACCACTAGGAAGCACACTCGTGCCCCTCCTCAACCCCCAAGCCAACGCAACCTGCGCCGGCGAAGAACACCCGCGCTCACGCGCGATTCTAGCCAAAACAGAAGTTTCCAGCAGGACCTGCGCAGCCGTGTTGTAGCGCCGAGAGATTCTGGAGCTGGTCAGGGGCGATGAGGCGGTGACGTGGATTCCGCGGTCTTGGTGGAAGGCTAGGAAGTCCGGTTGGGGAGAGGAGGGGTTTAGGTTGGTGAGTTGGTGGGTTGCCGGGGGGTGGGAGGTTGCGTTTAGGAGGGTTTCGAGGGCTGGTGGGGGGAAGTTGGCGAGGCCGATGTGGTGCGTTAGGTTGAGGGGGATGAGGGTTGTCATGTAGGACCAGGTTGCAAGGAGTTGAGGGTTGGAGGGTTGGAGGTGGTGGGGTTTGTGCGGGGAGGTTGCGGCGTAGGGCAGGTGGTAGAGGTCCAGGTAGGAGAGTTGGAGGTCGTGGAGGGTGGTGGTGAGGGATTGGGTTACTTTCTTTTGGGTTTTGTAGCTGGGGGTCGAGGTGGTTAGTTGTTGAGATGGAGGGTTGGTTGTTAGGAACAAGGATTGAGGTACGTACTGCCTGCTCTGGAGTTTGCTTGTAATCCAGAGGTCTTCTCTCCTGAGACCTGTTTTGTTCAGGCCATCGGCAATGCCTTTTCCCACCAAGTCCTGGTTCTTGTAAGCTGGGTCGCAGTCGATGTGCCTGTAGCCGACTTGGATGGCCCACGAGACAGCTTCGGAGGCATTTCTGGTATCCAGGTCCGATGTACCGAATCCGAGTAACGGAATCGAGTCCAGAGTTAACGATTGTGACGGTGTCAAGATGGTGTTTGGCTCAAGAGGGAACTGAGCTGTTGGACTTCTTGCTGACGCTGCGGCTATGCTTGCTAAGGAAGATACGTATAGCATAGGAGAGAATCTCATTTTGGAAAGGATGTGAGGAGATGTCAGAACACTACCTATAGTACAATCATGAGAAATGTCGCGGGCATCAGTTCGGATTACTATTACAGTATGTACTGTATCTTCAATGTTTCATCCTCATCGCACCGTGAACTGTATTTCTCCACGAGGAACCCCTTGATTCGTCATCGATGGAGGCTTGCCTTTTGACTTTTCGGAAAGTGGCACGGCAAGAGTTTCAGGAGTCAGCCTTACCGCCCAACTGCAACAAGAAATTCCTCTCGGCCACGCGACGTTCTCTCTGGCAAGAGGGTAGATGGAAGTGGTGTTAGGATGATGGGGGGACACGAGCAGGAGTTCCAGCCGTTGGAAATGCCCTGTGAAAGTGCGGAGAAAAGGCGGACGGCGGATCACCAACGGACCTTGGACGCCTCGTTCTATGACCAGGGTTGAGGAACAGGTGTAAGAGTATTGTCAAAGGCTCATATATTGTCTCGGACCGCGAGGTTCTTCACAGTAAATTGCCCTAGATTCGATCCGAGAGGCCGGTAGAAGGCCATTGTTTGCATGTCGACAGCCGGATCTCCGAGTCTCTCGGGATGCGGGTTCCTGCTTGTCAAGCAATTTACTAGGCAGCACATGATTGAGTTAGACATTTGGCGAGGCTTGTGAGGTGTCGAAGTGACTGACTTTTGGTTGTGACTTTGTTAATTTACTTGCTTACAAAATGGAAGTAGGCTGCCGTGGCTGCCTGGATCCATTCACATCTCCAATTAAGGTTTGCGGTCCGCCGCTACAAAACACAGCCAATCACAAGTCGCGTCACGAATTCTCGCGACTTGCATACACACTTTCAAACTTTTGGCACGCTCTTCTCTTTCGTCTTTCCCCCCTCCCCACCCTGAGGTAGGCCACTGAAAGGTGCAAACATATCGCTATCATGAAATACGTTCTTGTATCTGGAGGCAAGCATTGACAGCGAGATATTTCTACGATTTCGAGTACTAACAATTCTCAGGTGTCATTAGCGGTGTCGGAAAAGGCATTATTGGTATGTCCTCGAGAGAAGACGGATACCTTGAGGCTCTAGCTTACATGTTCAAGCCTCTTCCGCTGGCCTGCTGCTCAAGACCATGGGCCTGAAGGTCTCGAGCATCAAGATCGACCCGTACATCAACACCGACGCCGGCACCATGAACCCGAAAGAGCATGGAGAAGTCTACGTCCTGGACGATGGCGGAGAAGTCGATCTCGACTTGGGCAACTACGAGCGCTACCTCAATGTCACCCTCACAAGAGACAACAACATCACCCTCGGCAAGATCTACTCGCAGGTCATCGAGAGGGAGCGCCGCGGTGACTACTTGGGCAAGACGGTACAAGTCGTGCCTCACGTCACTGGAGCGATCGAAGAGTGGATCCGCAAGGTCGCCAAGGTCCCTGTCGACGACACCAACGAGGAGCCGGACGTCTGTATTATCGAGCTCGGTGGCACTGTTGGTGACATTGAGAGCATGGCCTTTGTCGAGGCACTTTGCGAACTCAGGAACAACTGCGCACCGGAGGACTTCATGCAGATCCACGTCTCCTACGTTCCCACGGTCCACGGCGAGCAGAAGACGAAGCCGACACAGATGGCCATCAGGGCCGTTCGCTCTGCCGGTCTGATGCCCAACTTGATTGCGTGCCGCTGCGAGCAACCTCTCGAGCAGGGCGCAGTCGAGAAGATCGCTCGTTTCTGCCAGGTCCCTGTTCCTCACGTCCTGAACGTGCGCGACATGCCCTCGACCTACCAGGTCCCTATCCTGCTTTACGAGCAGCACATGCTCCAGAACATGACCTCCGCCATGCGTCTGGACACCATCAAGATCTCTCCCGCACTCCGCACAAAGGGACTCGAGATCTGGGATACCTGGAAGAGCCTTTGTCTCGGACTCGAGAGCCTCAGGGAGGACATTAGCATTGTTCTCGTTGGAAAGTACCTCGAATGCCCGGACTCGTACTGCTCTGTCATCAAGTCGCTCGAGCACGCTGCCATGCGCTGCAGGCGCAAGCTCATTGTCAACATGGTGGACGCCGAACACCTCGAGCCCGCTACCAACAAGTCGGACCCTGCGGCATTCCACAAGGCGTGGCACGACGTCTGCACAGCATCTGGTATCCTGGTCCCCGGTGGCTTCGGTACAAGAGGCACCGAGGGAATGATCGCCGCTGCCAAGTGGGCCCGTGAGAACAAGACTCCCTACCTTGGTATCTGCCTTGGTATGCAGATCGCCGTTGTCGAGTTCGCTCGCTCGGTGTGCAACGTCCCTCTGCCGCAGGCGACATCCTTTGAATTCGACAGCAGTGATGAGGACCGCATCATCGTCTCCATGCCAGAGCACCACACTGGTGTCATCGGTGGTACCATGCGCCTCGGCCTGAGGCCTACCATGTGGCAGCCCAACACCCAGTGGTCGAAGCTGCGTGCGCTCTACGGCCTTGAGAACGAGAGCATCAACGAGCGCCACAGACACCGCTACGAAGTCAACCCCAACTACATCGACCAACTCCAGGCAAAGGGCCTCACCTTCATCGGCAAGGACGAGACTGGTGTTCGTATGGAGATCATCGAGTTGGAAGACCACCCCTGGTTTGTCGGTGTGCAGTTCCACCCCGAGTACTTGAGCAGAGTCCTTGTTCCCAGCAAGCCTTACCTTGGCTTCATTGCCGCCTCGGCCGGCATTCTGGGCGAGGTCACAGAGGCAGAGCACTCGGGTGTTGACCACTTCAAGGTCGCAGTAAACGGTGCATAGAGCGTGTAAACACGGATGGCGGTTGCATTGGATGGCGCAATGGGCCTTAATTTTCGGAGATCATCGGCGCTTTGAATGGAAGGGAAGGGAAGGTGAATCAAGTTAGATACGACCCGTAAATGATACCAATCGACAGCTTTGATCGTTAAGAGTGTGGAAGTCGTTCTCTTTCTAAGTTGTGGTCGGTCGGTCGGTCAGTCAGTTAACATGCGGCCTTCCGGCGGCCTTGAGATCTCAACCGATTGGCGAGGACCGATGTCTCGGCCTTTCGCCTCCTCTCCTCACTAGGGTACCGTGCTCCACTGTATCTGTCAGACCACATTGAGAGCAACGTCACTTCCCCAACTTCTGCATGGCCGTTGCGCACTTGCGTGGGTAGACAGCTCAGTGGACGACATAACGGGATACCTACAGTATCGTATGACAGACAGAACCAAACACAGCACGATTGTCTCCCTCACACACGCTGGGCACAAGTAGCAAAAGACAACAAGATGGACAATCACAGAGTCGCACCTCGGTAGCGCACGGGCAACTGAGACTGTGGGGTTTGCGCTTCCATGTACCGTCAGACGAGCGTGTTGGCTGCATGCGTTGAGTGCTGCCGCCCAGACTGCTGGACATGTGCCACTGCAAGCGATGGGGCAAGCTGCTGAGAGCTGTCCTGGGGTACATGTACGAGCTGTGTCTGTATCTGTAGTACTGTTGGTGCCATGTCCATTCCTTAGCTTGTCTTCACAAGCTCCTCGTCGACCTCACCTCACTTCTAGCTACCTAGCATTGATTGAGCTTGCCTCTTGTATTGTCGGCTTGCGCTTGCCATATTGCCCATTAACTTCCTCACTCACGGAAGCGACTGGACCCACGCGCCGCAGCTTCCTCTCAAACCGCCTTCTTCACTGCACTGAAGACAGCCCTACAGTCACCGTCACATCATAAAGGTCGGTTCATCTTCTTGCTCACTCTTACATCACAGTCTCGCCCGCGTTCAGCCTGCACAGTACAAACACTCCACATTCCCACCTACAGACCCTTTTACCAGAGCACCCCGCCCATAGCACAGCACACCATTACACCTATGACTTCACATGACCATCACGCCCGCAACGCCAGCCCCAAGTTCCGCAGCATCAAGGCCGTCTTTGAGCACATTGACGCTCCTGCTCAGCGGCCGTTTTCTCGCTCCAAGCCAGCATCTCCTGCTAACGAAGCACCTAATCCAGTCGCGACTCTTATTTCTAGGGAAACCACCCAGTATCAGCGAGACAACATCGACGCACTTCTCGAGGCTCCATCTGCTCCGATCTGGTCTCCAACACCAGAGACACAGCTTCGGCCCAAGTCTTCCTGGATTGGTCCGCCACCACCTACACACATCTTGTCCTCGCACAGCTCCAACGCCGCCATGGCCCACAAAGTGACCATCACTTATTCTTCCTCTGGTCTCCAACCTCCTGTCTATATCACAACTAGTCTGAGTGATCCACAATGGGATCTACTCGAGATGGACTGCAGGAGATCACCCAATGGTGAACATGAGTTCGCCAAAACCTTCCACGCTGCGGAAGGCGAGTATCAGTACAAGTTCCGATTGGGACCTGGGGATTGGTGGGTCTGTGATGAGAGCAAGCCCACTGTCGATGATGGCTTCGGCGCCCGAAACAACGTTCTGATGGTCAAGGGTGATGCCCCAGCAAAGAAACACGCTCCTGATACGCAGAGCTCAACCAACGACGGCGATGTTTTCGATTCGCCGATCTCGACACATGAAACTAGCCATGACGGTGAACGCGAAAGTCATCACGCTCCCCTCTTTGAGCATGAGAAGCTTGAGCATCCTGGTTCGAAGCTTGGAGTGCCACCGGAAAAGGTGCCCGTGACTCTCTCTCGTCAAGACACATTGTCGTTGGGTGATGACGACAATGATGCCGAGGACGGCGACGGTGGACCTTCGCGTCCCTCTGAATCTCCCAAATTCGAAATCGAGGCTCGACCGGCTGTTGAGAGGATTCCGACGCCATCGTTGGATGAGGATGAGGACCCCGAGGACGAAGCACCGCTAATGAGACACGAAACCTTGTCATCTCCCATTGACGCGGCACCTCTCATGCGACACGAGACTCTTTCGCCTACCCGAGGCCCTCATACACCACCTGCTACTGATCACCATCACAATGGCAACGCGAACTTCGCGTCATCTCCTACGTCCTCACATTCGTCAGCACAACTGCCCGGGCCAGATAGCCACGTACCTGCCGAAGCCGACCCAAATGACCCTTCGCTTATCAGATTCCCTACACACCACGAAGGAATCATCTCATCTCTCCGCCGTGCATCGCTACGAATGTCAGATGACGAAACCAAGGAGGAAGTCCTCCCCTCGACATCACCGATCACCCAGTCCATCAGCCACTCCTCCCAGTCTCCATCTTTGCCTAGTGTGCGTGAGGATGAGGAGGAGCTCGAGGAAGAGCTCGAGGAAGAGTCGCAGCAAGAAGTTGACGCGGCAGCGCCGGATTCAAAGGACCACGGCCTCGCCACCGGCTTGTCTAACATGACTGGAAATAGCGAGAGGCCTGCTGCTTTGATCACGCCACCAGGCACGCCAGACGAATCCAAGACTCTGCATCCTTCCACCCAATCGTCCCATCACCACACACCTATCGCGGAGAAGGATATGCACGAAGAAGCAGAACACGACGTGAAACATCACGATACCCACGACCACCGGCAAACGAAAGCGGAAGCGGAAGAGGTGACCAAGTCCAAACCTGGGCAGAAGCAAAAGTCGGTACCGAAGGATTCAAGCGGAAGCCCTCCCAAATCGAGCATCTTTGAGACTGTTATGGGTCTGGGGTTGTTCGTCGTCGTTGGCGTGGGCGCGGCTTGGATGGCTTTCATGATGCATGACCCGATTAAGGACGGCGGTGGGGCTTTGACGGGAGCTTCGTGAGCGTACGGATGGAAGTGGAGGAGGGTTTGTTTTCTCCTATGGCTTCTTTGGAGGGGGATGACCTACAATAGTATAATGGACGCTGTGACGGGCGCGGAGGTGGTGGCCTAGTCAGTGTCAGAGCTTCGAGGGCTTAGCTGGGTGTGCTGTGAACGAGCGAGAAAGAATGAATATAATGCAACCCTCTCACGTTGCTTCCACTTCACTTTACATGTGACATGTCTTATTCTGTCTGCACGTTTTTTGTTGATCCCGGGGATGTGGATCCGCTCGAGCCGCGCTAGCGTTGCGCCGCCGCTTCGGCCAATTCGTGGGACTTCATGATCTGAGCCGATCACCTTCTATCTCTTTGCTTGTCAAACTACACCACTCTGCCGCCTTGCGCAATCACGAAAGCAACCCTCGACTCAACTTGCCGGAAGAGAGAAAGTCATCCGAGGCACTCTTGTACTGAGACTTCCATTGCCGGTCCACGAATCGTCTTCAGCCAGAACTCCCGAATCCAGTGTCGCGAGACGTGCCAGCCATACATCCGACGATTGCTGTACAATATACGCAAAAATCCAACAATCATACCTCTGTGCCCGAATTCTCTCCGCTTCTCTGCGCTACACTTTACATTCCAGCCGACAATCATCGCCTCGAAGGCATCTCTCCAACCCAGCGCAAGAGGCAAAACACGAGCACATCATATACTGCGACAGAAGTGGGGTTCGCCGCGTTCGTCTTGGAGGCGTGGAGGAGGGTCAAGGAGCGACTTGAGCAGTCCTCGTAAAAAAGGAAAGCAAGAGTTGGGCGTGCCGAAGCCGGCTCGGAAGAGTTTGAACTGGTGATTCGGATGGTGCACACGAGCAATGGATCCGCAAAGCCAGGCTTTCACTCCATACAGCAGCAACAACGAGACGTGGCGAGTGCAGACAGACATTGTCCGACTGCAGCAAGTGCAGGCAGAACAAGCCGAGCGCATTGCTCGATTGGAGCGGCGGCAGGAAGATGATGCGCGTATGAAGAGTGTTTGGGGTCAAAGTTCGCCGTTTCCCAGCGTGCTGAGTGGAACGCCGCAACAAGGTGAGATTTTGGTTGAGAAATGTGACCGGAATGGAATCTAACCACTTCTCAGCACCATATCAACAGCCGCCTACGGACCAATTCCGGAATTTCGACGACGAGGCAAACAATCTAATGAGTAGCCTACATCTAGACCCTGAGGATGAACCTCGCAGTAGAGGCAATGGCGCTGCTTCAAGGGCCAACAGCGTCCGATTCGACGAGACCGCGAATCAGAACCACTTCTCGCACTCTTCACGACCTTCGATGGACTACCCGCCGAGACACGGCAACGGACTAGGTGGTCTATCCATGAATGAACGCACTACTTCGCACAAGTCCGAAGGTAGAGCGAGTTCGGTACATTCCATGCGCTCCGCTGCATCTGGACGCGCAAACAGTCTGAACTTCGAGGTCTCGTATGGGTTGGGTGATGCGGCCAGATCACCGTTTGACACGCCTATTCTCGCACCAGGATTGCTTCTTCTTGGCGCAGTCCCGGCCATCATTCGCTGCTGGATGAACACAAATTTCAAGCATGACGCGCTCCTCTATGCAGCCGTGTGTACTGGTTCATACAAATCGTACTTGGACATTCGACTCATCCGAAAGCTTGGATTCGACGAGCACATTGTCAGAGTCGATGGTGGGGCACCAACAGTTGTATTGCCAGTCTACTTTCCCGAAGCGGTTCCACATCCAGCTTCATCCCGCTCAAGCAGTCCGGCGCCACAGCTACCGACGCTGACTGTGGATTTCCAAGTCGTGGACGCCAGCTCGTATGAGGGAGATTCCAAGGCTATCCAAATTTTCATTGGCAGCGACATTCTTCGCGAGCACAGTGCGGATATTATGTTCTCGTCGAATAGTCTGACACTGTTCGATGATGAACGAAGCAAACTCAGCATACCTCTCGTGCGACCCGAGAACGAGGCATCGTTCAAGAGTCTTTACGTCAGCAGCGGCACGCCAACGTCAACAAGTCAGCATAAGCTGGAGCCGAAAGGCCCTGCTTATCTGACCCGACTGGAACAAGGTAGCTCTGGTGCTTCGACCGCCTCAGCTTCAGCTAGCCCGCCACCATCGATGAAGTATCGTTTGCCGGACAGTCTGACCGCAGAACCTGCGAGTCTGGACGCTGCCAATCCAGGGGCCGACGGCTCTGACACGGCCAGTCGCCCAGTCAGTCGTCAATCAGCCATATCCCGCCCCACCCTCAACCCAATCAACACCCAGTCTGGTGCCACATCGGTTGAGCCCCTTGGCCAGCCGTCCACGCAAGCCCCTGCCCGAACCTCGACAAGCAATTCCACGGCGTCCTCCAACTGGCGGCGCGACGCTCCCTTGTCATCCGCCAGCACCCCGGCAGCATCCCAGCCTACGAGCACCCTTGACTGGGCGAGCGCAGGCAAGGCGCGCCAAGATCCAGCTGCCGCAACTTCCGCCTACCAGCGCAAGGAAACCGGCATCAAGGTCCTCAAGCCCAAATCCGCAACGCGCACCTTCTCGGGCACGTCCACGGCACCCTCGACTTCGAGCCCGGCGGCGGACGGCCGCAGTCGCTTCTTCGACGACGGCATCAGGCGAAGCGGCAACGGAGCCGACGCGAAGGCTTATGATGGTGAGAAGGGTATGGCCGCGGTCGGCGCTGCTGCTGCTGCTGCTGCTTCGTCGTCTTCGCCTGGTTCCGCTGCGCCGCCCAAGACGCGTGCGAACCCTGTCGGTGGCGCGAGTGCTTTTTCTTGGCTCAACCCGATGGGTAAATGATCGACCGTCGGTCGGTGAAGTGAATGGAAGGGAATGGCGCCGCTGCTGTTGTTACGCGCGACCAAAACGGATAGATTAGAGCTAGGCTGGTGATATTCCCCCCGGTTTATGTTAGATGATGGGAAAGATGGGTGTCGCGTCGTTGCGTCCGGCCTTCAGCTTGGGGCCAGGTTAGCGACCAATCGATGACTTTGCGATTACATTTCTTGAAAACCCTTGCCTTGTGGTTTCCTTCTCGATCAGAGTGGCATCATTGGTGCTCCAGACGCGTTGCTGGTGCTCTTGAAAGACCGACTTCCGAAGTCGTGCTCCGCCTTTTGATCGTTTGTGGATACTCGGTTAATGAGAGCTTTGTTTCCGACATTGCCAAGAGATGGTCGTACGCAGGCATGTGTTGAAACGCTGCTATTACCGGTTCTGGAAGATAGCCAACGTCAATACTCGAACGTCAATGGAGATGGTCAACGTCAAAGCACGCCGAAGAGGAAATTGTCGTTATCGTTCAACCGCTAGGAGCCCCTCTTCGTACGCCAAGATTGAAATCGCGTACCACCACGGAGAGATATGCGCAGTTTCTCGACAGAGTGAACTATCTCCAGTGTAGTGTTGTAACTTGTAGCCGTTGGACGTTGCTTCGCCTTGTGGGTTCATTATTGTTTAGTAGGTAGCTTGTCTTGAACAAGCCACTGTTGAAGACCCACTTAGGGCTTCACGGGGTGGCTCCGTGTGGCCGCGTCACCTGTTTGTCGATGTTTCTGGCCGGCTTCACTTCGCTCACGTCGACAACATCAGAATTTGACTGGGATCTTTCATCACGGCGGAGCAGCCTCTTGTGCTACTCGACAAAGCTGGCATTCCGGGACGCAACAGAGGTAGAGAGTGCACGTTTGGAACAGTATCGAAATACTCGAAGAGAGAAGACCAGCATGGACTTCACTTACAGTACCGCCAAGGCTTATACACGACTGCCGACGGGGAACTTAGGGCTATGGAGAACTACTGCAGCAGTTCTGTAGCAGAGATGTAGTAGCGCTTGGACGGAGCCACGCTGTAAAGCAAGGCTTGGGCTAACCTTGCCTCGTCATCAGACTCGAAGGCGCCGCCATTGGGCCTTCGAGACGTTTGCTTAGCCACGAGACGTACCACTGGCTGCTGGACTACGGTCACATCTCCGGCCCTACCCTTGCGAATCGCAACGGTTTGCGGTCTACTATGCACGCGGCCTACTATGCGTGGAGGACTGTTTGGATGAGCAGGCCTGGTAGTGTGTTCGCTAGACGACGCTTTGTGGGAGATGCCGCTGGTCCTGTCGTCGTCGAATGGTCGCCCTTGTCAACGAACGCGTACTTGCACTTGGCGCAGGAGGGTTGCGTTGGAGTCGAAGACTAGGTATAAGTATTGACAATGCCTACTGTCCATCTCTTCGATCCATCATCATCATCATCATCATCATCATCAGCTTTCTCAATCATTCCAACAGATTGTCGAACACATTCACTCGCTACCTGTCGATCATCAACCAGCAATGGCGCCCATATCGTCCCTCTTGACCATTGGTCTTCTCACCCTACCTGCCGTCCTCGCACACCCAGGCCACGATGTCGCCGAAGAAGCCCTCGAGCGCAGAGATTTCGTAAAAAGAAGTCCCAACTCAGTCCGCTCCTGCGCTCCTGAGCTCCGCCGCAGAGGTGATATGAAGAACGCCCTCGCTCGCCGCCAGGCCATGGCCAGCAAGGCCCGCACCAAGCGTGGCATCAGCACCCCTCTCGCCCGCCGTGACTTCGCCGCTTACAACCATACCCACGAGTCCACGTCCGGCGTCTCTTACGGCGACGACGAGACTTTGCTGTTCGCCGATGACTCTGCTTGCATTCTGCAGCCTGAAGTCACTCAGGGCCCTTACTATGTTGATGGAGAGCTCGTTCGTGGCGATATCACCGATGGTCAGGAGGGAGTTCCTCTCTACCTCGATATCCAGCTTGTTGACACCAGCTCTTGCGAGCCTGTTCCGGCTGTCTATATGGACCTTTGGCATTGCAATTCTACTGGTGTCTATAGCGGTGTATCGGCCAACGGTAACGGCAACAGTGACGACCTCACCAACCTCGACAACACTTTCTTGCGCGGGATCGTCCAAACCGACGTCAACGGCGTTGCTCAGTACGAGACCGTTTTCCCTGGTCACTACACCAGCCGTGAGTCCCCTCGCACATAATCCCCAACCTTTGCACGAACTAATTCGATCTCACAGGCGCCACCCACATCCACGTCCTCGCCCACGCCGCCAACGAAACCACCATCCGCACCAACGGCACCCTCCTCGGCAGCAACGCAACAACCCACTCCTCGCACGTCGGCCAGATCTTCTTCGACCAAGACCTCATCACCCTCGTCGAAGCCACCGCGCCCTACAACACCAACACGCAAGAAATCACCCTCAACTCCGACGACCAGATCCTGGGCGAGGAGGCCGCGGACATGGATCCTTTCGTCGAGTGGGTCCAGCTTTCGGACGACATCACCGACGGCATCATGGCTTGGATTTCTATTGGTATTGATCCGACTGCTGATGATGAGATTTCTTCCGCTGCTACTATCTACGAGACTGGTGGTGTGGCTAATGAGAACTCCATGGGTGGTATGGGCGGTGGTGATGGCGGACCTCCTGATGGCGGCAATGGTACTGCGCCGCCTTCTTAGAGGGCGGGAGTGGAATTTTTTCGACGTTGCGCTTCTTGCGCGACGAGCAGCGGGTGGTTGAAGCTTTGTCGATCGATCGGTCTGGATTGGATTGGATCGGAATCTCTGTCTTTGGATTCTACTTTACGCAAGGATCTGTTCACTCGTTTTGACAAGATATCACATGTAACCCACACATCGTACTGTACACTAAGTAGGACCGGTTGACCAAGTAAAGCTCGATGGATGCAAGTCCTGTGCGGGAAACTTTTTGTTTGTGATATAGCCATAGATCAGTGTATCATGGGGCTTTCCGAACCCAACAACATTCCTTTTCGACTCGTTACCATCATGCTGATAGACTCGGACCGATTGAAAGGGCAGCAATCAACGAGAGTCGAGTCGAGCCGGGTCAAGTTACCGTTAAAACACAGGCGTAAACTTCTACATTTTCTGGCTTGTATTTGATCGCGTCAGAAACGAATGATCGATTGCGACTTCTACCCCCAGGGTTAGGGTTGGGGCTACAGCTGTCTTCCCTAGTTCGATCTGGGATGATCAAAGCACTTTACTTTGTCATTTTCTCGATATGTTAGGCTTATTCAGTCCTTCATCCGCTTCAAGGGAGTGATTAATGGAATAAGCATCACTCCATGATTGGTTGACGGGCAAAATGTGCTCATATCGTGCACCTCTTCAAGTTTTCACGGCGCAAGTCCAAAGAGAAATGAAGTGGTTGGAACCACCACACATATCTCACCGGGCAAGCAAAGAAACGCATGGTGATATCAGCAGGCCCTACCAGTCCTCACATTACAAGTCCAGAGAGATGGAGTTCTCGGGAATGTGATACCTCAACGGAGTGGCAGAAAACAGTGTGCTCTGACCATCTCTCTTGGCAGACATTTCTAGAAACAAGTCCAGAGAGATGCCAGATTCGAGAACGCAGCATCTCAATGGAATGGTTGACAAACTGTGCTCATGTCATTCTCCTTCATCAAATTTCGAAGCTAGTTAAAGTGAAATTTTCAGTTTGGCTATCGAACAGAGAGGTGGGCAATCACTTCAGTAACACCGACCAGGATTCTTGCGTACAGTGTAGTTTAGAGCAAATTCATCAGCACATATCGCTATTTACTCACACCCAGCAACCACCCATCAGCTCATCGTAACATTCCCCCTCACAACCCCATCGCCCCCCTCCTTCGCCGCCCACGCACTCTCCAGCCCCCAAACCTTGACCTCCACCTCCGCCTCCTCGGAAAGATCACCCGAAGCAACGCTCAGCACCGTAAGCGGCGCGTCCGGGTAGTACAGCATGGTAGCAGCATGCACGCCGCGGTCCACAAAAACCTCCAGAACGCTGCGGTCCAACACGCCCTCGACGTTCCAGTGCGTGCTGTTGTAAATGTCCACGGCGCTGAACTTGTCCGTCCACAGCGGGTCGGCGGCCATGCCGTGCGTGCCCGAGCGGTCGAGCCAGAAGGCGTTGTCGCCTGCGAACTGGAAGCCGGCGCGCACGAACTCGCCCGAGATGGGGGAGGTGAAGGTGAAGTTGAGGGTTGGGTTGGGCCCGAAGGCGGTGTTGTTGAGGTTGGCGGCGGCGATGGAGAAGTGCACGGCGTGGGAGTCGAGGTGCGCGAAGTCGAGGAGTAGCGAGCCGTTGGATGCGGTCCATTGCCTCGCCGCGAGGGTGGCGTTGGATTGGTGGACGGCGGCGACGTTGTGGGGCTCGGTGGCTAGTGTCCAGCCGATGCGGGTTGCGTTTGTGAGGTAGTTTGAGCGCGGCAGGCTCATGATTGAGCGCCAGCCTTCGTCGGCGGTCGGCACGCGGTTGGTGTACTGCCAGTTGCTGGCCCAGGCGATGTCGATTTGGGGTTGGTCGGCGGGGATGCCGTAGAAGAACTGGCCGGCGTAGTTGTCTTTTGCGAAGTCGTTCAGGCGGGTCGCGGCGTCGATTGTGTTGAAGTGTGTGCCGTTGAAGTTTCCGATGAAGTATTCGGTGACGGAACCGCCGAGGGGCGCACCTGGGTTGAGGCTGATGGTCAAGAGATCCAGGTTCTCGCCTGGCTCGCCGGTGTCGTAGTCGCGGGTCGGGATCGAGACGAGGTTAGGGCATTCATATTGGGCGCCGAGAAGGCCGTGCTCGGTGAAGTTGCTGGTGTGGGTCCAGTTCTTGAGGTCGGGCGAGGTGAAGATGCCGATGACAAAGTCTTGCGACCAGGTCACTACCATCACCCACTCGTCACCGTAGCGGGAGACCTTGGGGTCGCGGAAGTTGGCGCTATTGGTGTCGATGATGGGGTTGCCTTCGTACCACTCGAAGGTGTAGCCACCGTCGAAAGAGTAGGCGATGTCCTGGGTTTGCAGTCCCAAGTCTCCGTAGTTGACGGTGAAGATGGCGACGACACCGTTGTCCTGGTCTGGGAAAAATCCAGATGTGTTGTTTGGATCTGTGACTGCGCTCCCAGAAAACACGCCGGAGTTCTTGACAGGAGGATAGAGAGCAATGGGCTGGTTATCCCAGTGATAGAGATCCTTGGATGTGGCGTGACCCCAGTGCTGGTTGCCGGCAACAACGGCGGACGGGTTGAATTGGTAGTACAGATGGTAGACGCCGTCTTTTCCGACGAACATGCCATTGGGATCGTTCATGAACCCCTGAGGCGGGCTGAAATGGACCTGAGGCCGGAGTCCACCGGTGTAGTTGCCTGGGACCGGGGCATTTGCAGGGAAAGGTGAAGTAGCAGTAGGACTGAAGTTGCCTGTCTGTTGTGCAGAAGCCAGGAGGGAGAAGCTGGCGATGCCGCTACCGATGATGGACTTCATCTTGCGTGGTAAGACAGGAGTAGTAGAAGTGTGGTTTTGGTATAGTAGAAAGGGCAGGGCACCTACATTCTTATACCTTCAAGTGCCATCGCGAGTGACATCGTCTCTTCCGGACGAGCCCTTTGAGCACGACCGCCAAGGGCCAGGGTAGACCGTGTCTTGGTCAACAGAAATTGTCCCCAGCGGCTTCGGCATGTCAATGCCCACGGTTGGTGATGTAGCCGATCAGAGATGAAGTCGTTATTGCAGTGTTGCGGTTCGGGAACCCTAACAAAGTGGGCCAAGCGAGCGCAGAGAAAAGGGCCGATAAGGTTATACCGCCGTACTAGCACCGAACACAGTCGATCGAAGTGGATACTTCACCCTTCGCCTCCACGCGATTCCCACGCAGTCTCCGCAAAAAACTGGCGGAGTTTGCGGACGACCATGGGGTTTTGCTTTCCACTGACGCTTGTCATGTTGGCGGAGGCTGGTCGACTGCCGCTACGATGCACTTGGCGCCGAACATGGGCGGAGCTGGGCGGCATCAAGCATCGTGCGGCATTTCTTTGACAATATTGTACTCCACTCTGGATGTTTGCAACGGGAACCGATTCAATGCATGCGATATTTCGTTGAAGAAGTCCATGCAGTCGTCTTGCTTAGCATAGCCAAGTGACCAAGACCGGCTCGCTTCGGCTTCGAAGCAGCGAATGTGGTTGTTTTCTCAGGTCCATAGTCGTGTGAGCGGTTCGAAGACTCTGCAGGCAATATAGACCTTCGTTGTAGTGTTGTACAAAACTATATACATGAATCGACACCAAGACGACAGACAGGTCTTGACCTGATGACCAATAAAGAAAATGAACCGCGAACGCCACCGCTGTTCTCCAATACATGAGTCTGCAACACCAAAAGCCATCCAACCGATCAATGAATCAATGATAACGGCGCGCTCGAAACCTCGCAAATTCGGATTTCTCCTTCATATCAGAAGAACCGCATAGTCTGCGGCTCTACGCCTGCGACACTGCACCCTCATCAGAAGCCGCCTTCGCCAGCAAATTGACCAACTTCCGGCCAAAGACCTTCGATTCCTGCCTCTGCGCCAAACGCTTCCGAGAGCAGAGGTCGTGCCACTGCCTGAGGTAAGCCAACGTCTTGGGCTCTTGCTTTCTGTAAGCCAGCGGGCCGTCGTCCAGACGCATCGCCGGACGTCTGGCGCGCTTCAAGGCCCGCAGGAAGCCCTGGTCGATCATCATGCGCTGCTCCAGCACTTCCTTCACAGCCCAGTGCATGCCGTGCAAGTGGCCCAACGCCGCGTAGCCCAAGAGCCAGACGCTCATGGCGGCGATGTCGAGCGGCCCTTCCGTGCACCAATCCGATTGCAGGATTGCGCTCAGCAGGTTGACGCCGGATTCTGCAAAACCGGCTTTGATCATTGCGTGGGCAGCTGCCGTCGCGACGTGGTGTTTGACATGGATGCCGTTTAACTCATTCGAACGATAGTATTCCAGGACTTGGTTGCGCAGGGCTGATGCACCCTGCCTGTCGTGTAATGGAGTGCGACGGATTTGGTCAATAAGCAGCGGTCCCATTGCGCATGTGACATTCATGCCAGCATCTCGAGCCGCTGTCATGATCTGTTCTGCCTCGTGACGTCCGTTGTAGAAGCGAAGACTGGCCTCTACCGCGGTTTCGAGCATCAGAGGCGAGGCCGGCAAGCTCACGGCGTCAAGGGATTTGTGATAAAGCTCCAAAGCCGATTCGTATTGGTTTAACGAGAAAAATGAAACCATCTGCCTCTCAAGTGCGTCAACCTTGCCTGTGACGGCAGCAGATTGGGTACTTTCATCGTTTGTACCCATTTCCTCGACGCTGAGTCCGTCGGTATCAGCTGTAGAATTGGAGACATTGATCGCGTCACCGTCGGATGTAGTCAAGTCATTGGCTGTCGACGAAGGGTTCTCCGCAATTTCGGATCCAGTATTGAGGGACGATCCAATGGTTTCTGGCGTTTCCGCACCGTCGAGATGGTAAGGCACCCATGTTCCCGTCGACGAAGGGTTCACTGAAGTTTCAAGTTCAGGTTTGATGGTCTCTTGGTCGACTTTGGACTCCTCATTGCCATCCATGTGTCCCAGTGCGGCGTGAGGGACCCATGTTTTCGTTGGCGCCTCTGAAGCAGGGTCGTCTGTTGTGATATTCGTCGGTGGGAGTAACGATCTTGCGGAAACGGTGCTTTGATCCGGCATCAATGGCTGTGGTAGCGCCTCTGCCCGATCCGTCGATCGCGCCTTATGGTAAAGCTGCCCGTTCCAGATGTACCCAGGTTTGGGGAAGTCGCCACCAGAGGTATCCAGCAAACTCTGGCGGGTACGAATGATCGGTTCCATCCAAGGAGCGTTGACACCGCGAAGTGTTCGAAGGTCGAAACCGATGGCTTCACGGGCGACATTCAACAAAGCGTCGCTGCGCAATGAAGACGCTTGCTGTACCATGTTGCGGCAAAACCACATGACCAGGACGTGCGAGTGTCTAAAGTCTAGATACCAGGACTTTATTAGAGCGGCTGCGATGTCGCCTTTCAGTGCCAACTTGCTCACTGATGCGTCCGAGAAGTTGACCCAGTACTTGAGAAGCGAGACGTCTCTCTTCTCGACCAGGCCGCAGAGTAGGACTTTCCATGTCGCTTCGTTTGGACGAAATCCGAGCTCGCTGAAAGCCATCATTGCAAAATCAGAAAGCTGCTGTGCAGTGTGGCTGCGTGAGAACAGGTGCAAGACGTTGTTGAATGCCCGTGCCGTTGAGGGGGTCCAATCCAGTATCGTGCCATTCTTCTTCAAAGCTTCGAAGAGTCGCCCGAATGTGGTCCATTCTTTTTGCTTCGCGAGAGCTAGAGCAGTCAGTGTCGCAACACTGCCGTCACTTCCAGTTTTGTTCAGCTGCGACAAAGCTCCGATAGCGGTTACTGTCTGATTCGCACTGAGCTCCACCTCAGTCATGGCGACATGCAACGGTCGCACATCATCTTCGCGCAGACCGTGCCCCTCGAGTCGTCGCAATGCATCCCTATACCTGGCCCGCACCTTGTCCAAATTGCGTGTAGCCTTCCACTGCGCCTTCAACGCGAACGAACTATCTCCTGCGCGGGCTTCCACCACCGACGCACGCAATTCGGCTGGTACGCGGCCGTAGTACAGCGTGAAAGTGTCGAAGTTATTCCTACTATCCGCCAAACAACGACTGAGGTATGCGTAGCTTTCAGGGCTTAGTTTGGTGTTGTTTCGAAGGGCGCCTTTGCTCTTCTTGTTCCCAAAAAGACTTTCCAGCAGTCCGGTAGCGCCTTCCTCGAAGCACATCTTGATGAAAGCATTCTTCTGGTGATTGTAGTCTCCAGAATCATGAAACCGCGGCTCGTCTTTGAACCGCAGCATGCGCACGCAGGATGACAGGTGGCGACCCGTGACTGCGGCATCGAAAAGACGGGCGTCGAGCTGCAGGTCCAAATCCCTTTCATACGTTCGAGTGCGCATAGTCATACACCATAGCTTGACCGCAGATGATATGTGACCGCTGTCCATGAGCCGTCTGCATTCTGAGCTGAGGAGCTCAGCAACGGCCTCGTTGCTTGTTCTGTGAGGTATGGTGATGCTACTGGTGAGCTCCTCGTAGAGTCCGTGGTAGTCCTCGTTCGTATCCAGCTTTAGAGCCTCGGCCCGCAATCTCAAATTGACCTTTAACTTATCCACCTTTGTTGCACTGACGTATACAGAGGTTGCGAATATGTCCGAAAAGAATTGCAGAGTGGCCTCCGGACTCAGGCTTTCAGCGATCGAGGCAAACGATGTGGCCGTGTTGAACAAATTATCGACGCTCAAAACGTCCACTGCGATTCGCCAGAGCAATAGGGATCTCACTGCCTTGACAGATCCTAAATCCAGTGACAAACGTAGTAGTTCATCAGCTATCCTGCAAGCGTGATTCATTGTCGTCTTCAGTGAGGTGCTGGCGTTTACAATCTCGAAGAAGAGATTGACATCCCGGGCAAGCGTCTCGGAAGACAGATCCAGCTTGACGCTATCGGTCCTTGTCCACAAATCTCGGGTATGAAATAACGCTGCAATCTGATCATAGGTCCTTTTAGGATCCCGGTAGGCCTTTCCTGCTGCGGTAGCGTGGAATAGATGTGTCTTGCGCGAGGTCGCCTCTAATGTGTGTCCAGTAGTGACGCCAAATATCAATGGTCTCCGATAAGACATCCAGTCCCAGGAAGTGTTCTTGTCATTGCCGGGGCGTAGAGGCGACGAACTCGGAATCGACCGCGCCGGATCATTGTGTGAACTCTGCTCCTCCAGGTCCGCCCTTGCCACGGATTCCCGATGACCATGCGCCTCGACGAAATCCGGCCTACCAGAATGATTCCGCCTCTTCATCTTCTTATGCTTCCCCTCAACCAACTTCCCATACTCTTCCTCCACCACGCTAGGCAATCCGGGCATCTTCGCTCCCTCAAGATTCTCTAACCTCCTAGCTCTCCGCCTATCAGCTTCCGACCGCTGCAAACCGTCGCTGCCTGTCTCGTTGCTGTCCGCATTTCCGCTCCATCCATAATTTTCCTCAATTTCATGTTCCCTCACAGCGACCGCCGCCGCCCCGTGAGCGTAGCGCGGACTCTGCCGTATCCGCTTGGCATTGTCGGCGACTCGCTGTACAATCTGTGTTCGACGCCTCCTCTCTTCCGCGCACAGGGCTCCGATTCCAACAGCGGTTCCAGACGAGATGTAGGCTAGTTGGTAGAGGACGCGGAGGGTCGCCGCCGAGGGAGCGCGAGGTCGGTTTGGAGTTTTGAGCATTGCCAGTGGGCCATGGTATTCGTGAGATCTATGCGGAATGCATTTGGAAGTCGTGATGTGTGGACGGTGAAGCGTGCAAGGGTTCTTTGAGTGTGAGACTGCCGGTTCGGGGTCGTTGGACGTGGAGTGGAACTATTCCAAAGATCGATCTCAGGATATGGATTTAAAGTTCGCCGCGGAACTTCCGATCCATCCACAGATCCATGATGGCTTCACCAACGCCGCCTCAGGTCCAGATTCCACAAACTCTAACTTATGCGACCAATGGACTCTACAAATGATAGACCGAATTCAGATCACTGGCAGTAGGACTACCAAAAAGTTCACAGTACATGTAGTTCAGTTAATATTGGTGATGAAATTCTTGAATTCTTCCATTCCCTCCTTCCATCCATCCATTGGGTATCGTCCGCCTGCTAATTGCCCGTTCTCAGACAACCTCTATATATTGTCGGGCACCTATTTCAGTTGATCCAACAGGCCTACATCTAGATGAGATACCTCACGGGCCCGCAACTGCCGTGGTTGAATTATATCCGTCTCGAAACCTTTGCGATGTGCATCCTCATCAAGCCCGACCACCCTCCTTTCGTGCTCCCCTAGTCCTCATCATCTCCTCCGCATGCCTGGCCATATAACTTTCCCCAAGAGAACCGGCCGTAAATGAGCCCTTACTTATTGGCCGCGCATAGCTAGAACCGTATATTCCAGTCTCATCGGCATCCGTAGCAGCTCGCGTGTAATCTGCGCCGGTATAGCCCGGGTCGCGGACGACGGAAGGGCGGCGGAATCCAGGGACAGTGGGTTGCTGAGATGCAGCAACGGATCCAGGACGAAATTCGAGGTGTTCGCTGTCGGTCCCCTCATGGTCCTCCGGTATTGTTGGGGTCTGCGTGGGGATGTTGTTGTTATACATGAGCTCGTCTTCGTCGTCGGCAGCGGCAGGTTGTTCATTGGGCTTAGGAGATGGAGTATGTGAGACGCGACCTGCAATGCCGGTCCCAATATCTTCTTCAAATTCATCGTCCATGTCGAAGGAGGGGAATTTCTCTGTTTCATCTTCATCGGGCTCCTCCATGTGCCAGAATTCGCCAATATCATCTCCGGGGTATTGTGATGTTTGTAGTTTGGAGGGCTGCTTGGACTGTGCGTTTGCCGTTTGTTGCTCATGCAAAGCTTTCAGTCCACTTGACGTTTTGCCGTTGGTTGCGTTTGACTTGGTCAAATTAGTCGTGACGGTGTATTGTTGAGACATTTGCTGGATTGGTGATTCCGAATTGGGCGAAGAGCCTTGAGAGGATGGCGGCGTGGTCCTCGTACGGGAATGTGATGGTGTATTGTTGTTACTCATCATGACAGGCACATTATCGGAAGGCGCAACAATCTTGTCGCCGACCGCCAGAGATACGCGCTTCCGCTTTGGTCGAGGGTGCTCAGACGAAGACTTCATAGCCGACACGAGCTTCCCTTCCACCGAAGATCCGGATGAAGAAGTGCGATGCGATGATAGCAAATGCGCAGGCCGCTTCGCATGCGCTTGTTGGGTAAGCACTGCCGTGTCCGAGTTCGTCCGTTGCATTGCCTCTCCCGAAGCTTTCTTGTCTTTGTCCTTTGCAGCCATGTCTGGCACCGAGGCCGTCCTTGCAATCCTCCGGGCCCTCTCATCCTCACTGGTGTCGAGTGCTGGCAGGTATTGAGGCGTGAAGACACCGATGAATCCCTTGCGATCATCGCTGGTCCGGCGGTCACCGATTGCGGGTACATCACTCATGGCAGTTGGTGAAGTAGGATCGCTTGAGACGGCATTGTTGTCAGAGTCGCGCCTTGCGCCTTTGCGTAGGAGCGCATTCACAGCGGACAAAGAGGACTTGTCCTTCACCTGCTGCGCTTCCTCAGTCGAAGCCCGTCTCTGTTGTTGTGTTTCGGCGGCGTCGGTGTTCGCCTCAGCCCGATGTTGCGCATCGGCAGTATTAGTATGTGCTTGAGCACGGCTTTGTGCCTCTCCAGCATTGGTGACGGCCTGTGACCTTGACTGCTTTTCAGCAGCATTGGCATTGGCGCTCGTCTGAGCCCTATGTTGAGCTTTCAGGTCTCTCTCGAACTGTCTATAGTCGCGCTCTTTGGCAGCGATGTATTTGTGGATGGACTCATCGAGCTGCTTGCGCTTCAGCTCCAGCTGGTCGAGGAATTCCTGGGGCAGGCCAGCCTCGGCGAGGGATTTGCGAAAAGACAGGCGCCGCGCGAGGACAGCGGTGTCGCGCCCGGCCGGGTCAGCCATGGCGGTGGTGTTGCAGCGATGTGAGCGGCGGAGGTGACCATGTGACCATGTGACTGCTGCTGCTGGTGGTGTTGCCGGTTGAGTTGAGTCGGTAGGTAGGTGCTCTGGTAGTGAACGGAGGGTCAGGCCGCTGGGCTGGCTGACGGTGTGTAATGGTACGCTGGGGTGCGGTGAAGTGATGCGGAAGGCGCGATTGGGACGTTGATAGCGGTATGCTGACGTGAAGGTCGATGTGACTACTACTATACAGTAGTACCGCAGTAGCACACGGCGTACCGTTTGGCCGGGACTGGCTGGCGGCAGTACAGTAGGGTGGACGTGGACGGATGGGGGTGGTAATTAGAACTGAAAGAAAGGCACGGTTAAGCGAACGAACAACGATGAGTCGAAGGCCCTGTGGGAGGGCGGCAAATGGGCAACCACAGACTCGCACCGTGGGAGCGTGGTTGCACTACCACAGCCAGGATAAACGCGTGGCGTCCGCTCTACATTTGCAGGTCACGGGTGGATCAGATCTGCCCTTCAGACGCATAGACGGGTCCAGATCAAGTAGCCTCAAAGCTTCAACTTCTCTCCTTTTGTTTCCGTGCCAGCCTTAAGCTACCTGCCCCTCCCGGCCCCTCATCCCAGTCAATCTGACGGCAAGATTCGCATGCCATGCCGTGGCCAAGTCAAGACAAGGCAAGGCACTTTAGGCAAGTTGGAAAAACGCCAGTCGTCCCAAGGGTTGCCGCTGGAACAGTCAGTACTAGTACGGATGACCTTCAACGGTGTGCTGGCAATGCACCGCTACTGCGACTGGCCATGTCGAAGTTGACACATGATGTCTCGGGTGCGATTGCGATTTGTGATGGATCGCTGCCTTGGGCGTTTGACGACCGAAGCGATGGTACATTTGTGCTTCCTTCTCGGTTGCGGGCAAATGGGCAGAATGGTACATGGTATTTGGAAAAATGGAAAATGCATGAAGCTGGCACACCAATTGTGGGAAGCGAGTGATAGGATTGCCTTGCATCTTGCATCGATCATGCGACGTGGGCTTTAGAATCTATCAATTGGGGCGCGCTAAACTACTGCCGACGTCGCCAAAATTTGTCTCGATTCATCTGTCACCCGAAAGGTGGGAGGAGGCACCTATCTTGTCGCTGACAGGTATCACGATGGTGATATCAGAGCTGAATCCGACTTGTCGAATACCAACAAGTTGTACGAGTGTCAGATAGGCGGAGACGATAGGCAAAACGATAGGCAGAGATACCAGATGTATCCGTAGATATCCGCACCATGTACTGAATGGTCGTCCGGCAGCGGTGTGAAAAGGGCAAGGTACGAGCAGAGCATTCCCTTGATGTGTGGGACATAACATGCGAAGGTAGAAGAGAAAGAGGGGATGCATGAGGAATATTCCATATCGTTATCATTTTACCTCGACCTCACGCCACACCGACCTCGTGGGCGTCCAAAAGGAATACCTTGATGATAATAATGTGGAAGGAAAACGTGGGCGCACGGGACACATGCGCACATGCTGCAGTACACATGCACATGTTCCAATTCATCATGCCAGTTCCCGGAGACAGGTCCTTGTCGTAGGGTTTGTGGCTTTTCACAGATTTGCATGTTTGAAGTTGTCCGTTTATAAGGATTCGGGATTTAAATTCAATATTCGTCGCAGCTATATACTCCGTCCCGACTGCTGAGTATAATAGGCTGTCCCTTAGAAATCTATTGTAGATCTTGCACGTGCTTGCGTCCTTGCCTGAGAGGTGCCGGAAGAATGCATATCAAACACTTTGTGTTACCGTACCTTGAACCTTGCAAATTATTGGTGAGATGTTCCCGATTCAACCATACTGAAATGTGTGCAACACTTGGTGTGTTCAAATGGCAACTTGCATGCGAGAGAATCAGAGGCGGTGTCGACATTTCGATTCTTATTTCCGTTCATTTTAGCTCGCATCTGTCGTCGGTGTTTTGTTCCACAGTACTGCACAGTTGTACTTGCATCATAATCCTTGCTTCCATCCATCCCAAGGCGGACGGCAGCAACCTATAGTCGACTTAGTAAGCACATGACTAGTAGTATTGCGCAGGGTCACACCATTGAGCAATACCTATTACTCGTTCCAGGCGACTGGAAAGCGCACTTTCTCCAGGCATCGAATAGTAAAATCATGTGCATGTCGTTTTTGTTGTATTTCCGCCCGATAAGGCAGTTGCCTCACTCGCGCCCGCGTTCCTGCTGTCGGAGCCAACCCCGAGGGGCGAATATTATCTGTAGTTGGCAGTGGCAGAACTGCACGATCTTCCATGTCACTTCCATTCGCATCGCTGGACTCTTCCATTTCGCATCGCGTCTCGTTAGGTACGTCATCTCGTCGTCGCCATCTCCCGGTCCCGTCGTCGACTCAAGTCGCCACAAACTCCAGTCCGCCAACTCACGCTCTTCAGTCACCGCGCATCACACTTGGCGTTCACAGGCCACACCAACCGGGCGCCTGCCCAAATCATAATCCCTGGACAGTACATACCGCATGATTCGCCACCCGCCTTTGTGTCGGAGCCAGATGCATTTCCCACGTACTGCCTCTTGAAAAAAGTGCAGCTGCAGCTAAAGACTGAAGTCTGGAGTCCTCCAGCCGCCCAAGTCAATCATGACCTCACTTCGTGAGTCCGTGGAATCAAGCGAGGGCTCGCAACGCCGTGAGCGCGCCGCCATTGCAGCCCAGGCCTGTCAGACATGTCGGAACAGGAAGAGCAAGTGTGATGAACAGAGGCCCAAATGCGGTCTCTGTCGAAGATTGAATGTCACGTGCCAATACCGAGAACCAATGCCGACCAAAAAGGATAAGACCATGGTGCACATCCTGGATGCTCTGACACGGCTGGAAACCAAGTTCGACAACCTCGCCGTAGGCCAGAGCAGTGTTTCATCGACCCCCGATATGACTACAAAGTCCTCGGCCACATATCCGAGCTCGAGATCATCGGGCAGACCTACCCGTTCAGACGCCACCTTCTCTCAGAAGAACCCCACCACGGATGTTCCGCATTCGAACGACCTCCTCACCGTACCGCACAAGGTCATTCTCTGGCCAAGCATATACATCCACCTCATCAACTCGGGCAACCACACGGCCTCAGATCTGCAGTATATCCTCCAGGAGGGCACTCCATGGTTTATCAGACTGGAGTTGGCCAAGCACCCCAAGTCATTGCCCAGTGATCTCGGTCTTCAGAGTGTGCGAATAGATACGCCACCCTCAAACGACGGCTATTCGGCAAGGTATGCCTTCCCCACGCTCACCATACAACAGATCCAGGAGTACACGGATGCATATTTCAACACCTTCAACGTCCTCTGCCCCATCCTCAACCACGATGCATTCATGGATGACGTCGTCGCACGACTGCTACGAGAAGGCTACGCGGACGGGGATTGTCAAAGCGTTCTTGCTCTGATGGTGTTTGCACTCGGGCAGGTGGCGATCGAAGGAGTTTTCGGAACCCCGATATCCATGCCAGGGGGTATTGCGAGTGGCTTCCGAGGAGGTACAGTTGACAAGCCACCGGGCCTTGAGATTTTCAACGAGGCGAGGCGGCGACTGGGATTCGTCGCGAATCAGTGCACATTAGAAAACGTGCAGATTCTCTTGCTCCAAGCAACATATTTCGAATCAAACTCCAGACACTTGGACTTTTGGCGAAGCACAGTCGCAGCATCTATGGCCTGCCAGGTGCTCATAAAGTGCCAGGATGTTGACTGGTCGACGCAGACTGGCGACATGATCAAACGAGCCTACTGGGCGTGCATCCTTAGTGAGGATCTCTACCATTTGGATCTTGATTTGCCCCAGACTGGGATACACACGCTGGAAGACGAAGTACCATTGCCATACTTCCACGAAGCGCACGACGCGCATGGTCGAACGCAAGGGACGGAAGAACGCTCACATTTCCAATACCATTTCCTCGCCATGATTGCACTGCGACGACTGATTGCGCGCATACATGGTGTAATACACGAATGTAAGTATAAGTAACCTATCAGTCGTCATCGTTTGATAGACATCAGTTCATCCCGCTAACTATAAATCAGCCTCAGCCACACAAGCTGAATCGTCCGATGACTACGGCGGACCTCCTGTGCCAGTCATCCGCGAGATGGCACGTCAGCTAGACTCGTGGCGTTCACTCCTCCCGCGGCCGCTACAATGGCTAGACAGCGACATGCTCGACTTCCCCAACTTCGACCCGACAAGCCGACGACCCAACGAACCTCTCTTCTCCCCTGACCAAGGCTCCGTCCCAATCGGTCACAGATACAATCTTGACGTGGTGACCGCACAACTCCGCACGCGCTTCTACTACGCGCGCTTCATGATGTTCCGACCCTTCGTCTACAAGGCCTTGCACTTCCCAGAGCTCATGACAGCCGACGACGCTAGTTGCTGCGCCCTGGCCATTCAGTCCGCCTGTCTTTGGCCGTTGTCCATGGCGCCGCCCAAAAACAAGAAGCGCCTGGTCCCGCACTTGTTCACTTGGACGCAGAACTTCATGGGCATCCTTTTGATCCTGCGCATGACGCAAGAGAATGGTGTTCTGAGACAGATTTGTGAGGAGCAAGTCAACGGCGAGGATCTGAAGCGTACGGCTACGCTGATGTTGGACTGGATGCGAGATGTGAAGCAGGTTGATGGGATTGCTGAGTGGAGTTGGGGAATCCTAGAGTCGATGTTCGCTGGAGGTAGGAGCGTGTAAGGGATGAAACGGGTCGTGGTTGATCCGCGAGTGTACTAGGTAGGACTGGTGGCGGCTCCATTGGAACGGGCAAGAACGGTAGGAAGAGGAAGACAGTACATGCAGTAGCCCGCGAGCGTCGCTTGACGCATCCACTACGAACACGAAGTGGCTGCAATGCCACAAAACCCAGCGATTATCACCACGAAGTAGGTCGATTAATCAACTGGTTCATCGCGCTCTTGCAACGGATCGAATCGTAGGTAGGTAGTTTATGAAGATGGCCGTTTCCAAAGGAAGAAGTTGTGACGGTCATCCACAAATGCAAGCTTCTGTGAAGGCCGATGAACTCGAGTGCACCCACATACGATTTACAGTTGTAGCATGTAAGGAAATCGGCAGAAATCACATAAAGCTCCTGTAAGGTCTCAATGAAGATTAGTGGCGATATAGTGTGAAAATACGAGGGTACTACCTAATGATTACAGTAGGTAGGTAGGTAGGTATAGATACCGCCTCTTGTAGATTATTGCGTCGATCTCGACCCCACGTAAACCCCCCACATTGCGTCTCCCGCGCGCGTCTAGAGAGCGTGTGGTGATGACCAAGAAACAAAAACATTTTGAACCGAACACCACCGACAGAACCCGCCACAACCCTTCGCACCTTATTCTTCCACGACTCACTGCTATCGCAACGACGTACTCGAGCCATGGACGAACAAACCAAAGACACCGCCGCACCAGACGTTGTACCGGAGGCCAGCGCACAAGACAGCACTACTTTGGAGACTAGCACACAAGACGATACTCTGGAAGTTGTACCGTCAAAATCGAGCACGCCTCATAGCAATCGCACAGGATGGGACGGCAAGCTGCGGCTGAACAGCGAGAAACAGGCGGTTCTGGCGAACCCGGAGGCGCTGGAGAACTCGGACTATGAAGACGACGATGCGCCGCCTGTGGATCAGATCGCGGCGGATGAAGGTGCGTGGGCGTGAGACTAGAAAAAGGTGGAATACACATTGACACCCGCGTGCGCAGACTTGCTGGACGAGGAAGACCCCGAGACTGAGGTATGCGCAATGCAATACCCGGATGTGGAAGCCATGTACTCACAAGAAGCAGGAGATTGACGCACAACATTCGCGCGTGGCAGACATACCCAGCCTACGCCTCGAACGGTTCAAGAATCTAAAAAAGCTCTGCCTGCGCCAAAATGCCGTACAAAAGATCGAGCTCCCCGAGTCCCTCGCGCCGCAACTCGTCGAGCTCGAACTCTACGACAACCTAATCAAGCACACCGATGGCCTCGAAAACTGCACAGCCCTCACCAGCCTCGACCTCAGCTACAACAAGCTCAAGCACATCAAGCACGTTTCCAACCTCACTAACCTCGACCACCTCTACTTCGTGCAAAACCGCATCTCGCGCATCGAAAACCTCTCAACCCTCACAAACCTAACCTACCTCGAGCTCGGCGCCAACCGCATCCGCGAAATCGAAGGCCTCGAAACCCTCACAAACCTCACCTCCCTCTGGCTAGGGCAGAACCGCATCACCGAGCTCAAGGGCCTCGCGACCCTCACCAACCTGCGCACCCTCAGCATCCAAGCCAACCGCCTGACGAGCCTCGAAGGCATCCAAGCCCTCCCGCAACTCACCGAACTCTACTTCTCCGACAACAAGATCGAATCCCTCCAACCGCTGGCCCAAAACACCAAGCTCGAAATCCTCGACTTCCAGACAAACCCGCTCGCCTCGCTCGAAGGGCTAGAAAACCTAAAGGAACTCGAGAACGTGTGGGCCAGCAACTGCCAGGTCGCCGACTTCCGCGAGATCGAGCGCGCGCTGCGCGACAAGGAGAAGTTGGAAGAGGTGTATTTCGAGGGCAACCCGGTGCAGAAGCGCGAGCCGGTGTTGTACAGGAATAAGATCAGGCTGGCGTTGCCGCAGGTCAGCAAGATTGATGCTTGTAAGTCGATTTTATCCCCTTTTTTATCCTTATGCTGTTCCCGCCCGACGTCTTCGTCTGTCTTTTGCCGATGACTTTTGCTAACCCTTTTTCTTTTCTCTTTCTCCCTATAGCTTACGTCAGGGTCAACTGAGATGCATGGCCTGTCTGCTACGTGGGTGCTGCAATGCGAAGGTGAGAGGGACTTTCGTATCTGTTATGATGCAAGAGAGCAAGGGGAATCGAAAGAATGGCAAGTGATCAGGGACTGCCAACGATCAAAGCATGGCGTTCTCCGGCGTTTTTGTATGCCGAAGAGGAAACAAGGCAAGGAAGAAAGAGAGAAGGTAAGCAAGAAGGGGGATGCGCAAGCATAATCTATCGGGGCCGCGGGAACAGGCCGTCAGATCGGATCTTAAATTAGACGCATTTTCAAAAACAAATTTGACGAGACACGTTTAGTAATGATCGATGTTTTTTTTTGATCAAGGAGTTAAGTTGTTTGAATGCTGCAATGCGAAAAACGTGCTTTGAAATTGCGGTTGGAATACAGCTACATCAAAAGGCGGATGTTGTTTATTCTCCACATCGCACGTCTATTCTGATCATTGAAGTGAAAACCCGCCGGCCCACCTCATCCCTCGGGATGTTCTGGAACCAGATAAACGCCGGCCCAATGCTTTCTCTCTCTCACTCTCTCGCTCTTTCTCTCTCTGTTTTGCCCGCAGGCAAAATGCATCAAACACCCAATTCCGCACAACGCCTTCCATAGCCAAGAAAGAAAGAAAAAAGTCAGAAGAGAAGAGAAACCGCAGACTCGCCACTACCCCTTTCCCAGCCTATCTCCCAAAAGAGCATCAACAGTGATAGCTTTGCAGGACCGGTCAAGTCATTCCGACCGCCATGAGCGCCCCGCCGAACAACTTCTTCACTTCTAGCCATTCGGGTTCGCGCGGAAAGTCGATTCCGGGGTATAGGCTGACCCACTCGGCCCAGTTGATGGTCTGTTGTTGTCGTTGTCGTCCCGAGCGTGGTCAAACGCCCATGGTGAAGTCGTGCTCGATGCCCGGGGTGACGGAGGCCATGAACTTGAGGAAGACGATCAGGTACTGGTCGACGCGGATCGCGGCGTCCTCGTCCTCGTGCTGCTGCCCGTCCTTGTCGTCCAGGACTTCCCACTCGCCGTCGCCGGCACCTTCTTTGCCGGCGGTGGGCTTGCTGGTAGGTGGGGACTTGTTGTTGTTGAGGTCGAGAGCGGAGGTCTGGTCGACGAGGCCTTCCATGCCGGCGCTGAAGCCCTTTTCGCCCTGCTTGATTTTGGTGAGGCGGAGCTTGAGGGCGGCGTCGGCGCGGTCGAGGAGGACTTTCATGACGCTGGCGTGGCGGCAGGGGTGGACGGAGGCGGTCTTGATCGGCGGGGAGGCGAAGGCGAAGTCTTCCAGGGTCACTGTCTTGTCTTTGTAGTCGCCGACGATGTCCTCCATCATGGCCATTGGCGGGAGGGGCTGGTTAGTGACGGCATCGTAGCCGGAGAGGTAAAGTCGTGGAGTGCGGTAGTATGGTGTGTAGGTGATGTATAGAGTGTAGGTGCGGAGGCTGTAACTGTGGTCAGTGTGAGTTGCGCAGAGATTGATTACTCTGAACATACCCTTTGTCTCCCTTGTTGTTCCCGTGATCGCGGATGATGGCCTCGTCGTCGTCCTCGTCGTCCTCCATGTCCGGGATCTCCTCCTCATCCTCGACCTTGTCGCCGACCTCGCCGGCATCGTCAACGGTCCTAACGTCATACTCAGAGCCCTTGCCCGCGTCCGCGCCATTCCCACCAGCCTTGAGCCAGCCATCGTCCTCGTCGCCGGCCTCGCCGCCCGGCCCCTTGAGCATGTCGCGAACGACCTGGTCCTCGTCATCAGCGCGGCCGGCAAAGTCTTCGGCCTTGATACGGCGCTTGCATGGCACTCCGCGAGTGACGAGATACTGCTTGCCCGGCGGGAAGTAGGCGACGCGCTTGTCCGGGGTGGCGGCGTCGGCCCAGGACCAGGATGGGAACTTGTAGACCAGGAAGTCGCCGGCGCGCTGGAACTCCTCGGGAGTGATCTGTCCGGTTTGCTGGAAGGTAGAGGTGTGGGCGAGAGGAGAGAAGCGGTCGCGCAGCGGGTCGATCCAGGTGTGGATGAGGTTCTGCATGGTGAGGATGGTTTTTGTTGTTGTTGTTGGGTGTTGCTGCGGTGAGCGGTGGTGGTGTTATTCTGGCGACAGATGTTAGTCGATGAGCCACGCGAGTGTGTGCGAGGTCGAGTTGGTAATAATGGCAGAGGGAGCGACTGACAGGGGCTGATTGTCAGTGCTGTAGCGATTCGCTCAGGTGATGTGCTATGAGTAAGAGCAGCACCGTGATCTACTGAGAGAGTAGAGAGTCAGGTCGAGCGGCTGCCTGACCGCATCTGGTGGGTGGAGCTCCCCGCTTATCGTTATCGCCGCGGGGTCATACTCAGGGTCCACTGATCTCATCGGCCTTGGACTCGGGTCCTCCCGCAGTATGCGGACTCCACCGGGACACTGCGACATCACGAGTATTGCTAATGTTGAATGAAGTATATCACCAATTATGCTTATCCTTCAGATGTGGTATGTACCAGACATACGAGTCGTACAGATGTCTGTGCGGTCATCTACTTTTCTTGTCGAAGACACAGCCAACCGACAACAGTCTCCGTCAACTTTGGCCAGAGAGAGCTCTATGAGAGGTATCGCAGACCTAGGTCGTACGGTAAGGTGCTGGATTCTTCAACGTTACCAAATGTCATCTCAGTGGTACGTAACCAGGCTTATCTCTTTTATGCTTAAAGGTAGCTCGGATACTGCCTTCAGCTTCAGAGACGCTGCTCACGCCTAGACTGCTTTTGTACGTGTGTACCGTGGACTCGGGCACCAGGAAGCAGACTATAACTGCATCGCTTCCCTAGAAATGTAGCAAGCACTACCTACTGCCTACTGGAAAACCTAACGGCGGCCTTTCATGGCGAGGAGTGGAGACAGCAGCAAGAGGCGCATGACAGGAGAAGGTGATTACTACCACGCGAGCTGGCGGTGACACCCTAGCTTTTCGCAACTCAATACACAGCGCTTGTCGAGAGACTGATCCACTATCCGCGTCCCGGCCCTGTTATACTTTTCGTCTATCCTGAGCTGGTATCAGCACCCATAGATATAGGTCAGCAAGCGCAACTCCATCGAAGAACCTGGGGATCCAGTCGACTCAACACCTTCAACTGTCCTCAGATCAGAAATCTACCCAACCCAAAATGATTAGCGATGAATTTTCGCTGGCCGTCGTACTGCAGTCAATCGTTTGTAGACATGTGTAAGTCTGATCTCTGAGATCTATCCTTCATTCTCTACGTACGATCGAAGCAAAAGATATAGCAAGCCATTACAGCTACAGCCCTCACCAATCGCAACCAACCCCACCTTCGAAATCTAATTCCAATTCCAACTCCGACTCACCAACATCACCATGCCTTCCATGGCCTCCGCCCAGACTGCTTTCGCCAACCGCAACAGGCGA
>Ga0265798_10001031_pt1 | contig 44297 bp, 36 predicted proteins | sample P3T30metagenome_FD_192430 | JGI IMG/M metagenome (GOLD analysis project Ga0265798, IMG submission 192430) | Plant litter microbial communities from East Loma Ridge, Irvine, California - P3 T30 | ecosystem: Environmental > Terrestrial > Plant litter > Unclassified | place: USA: California... | reverse complement strand
GGCCCGCCCCGCGCCTCCCGTCCGCGTCGGATCCCGTCAGCGCACCCGCCGACGTCGGCGCTGCAGCGCCGACGGTCAGCGGACCCGCACCGAGACGGTCCCGATGCCGACGTTGCCGTGGCCGTCGAGTGCGTACACCATGATCTTCCACGCCCCGGAGGTCGACGGGGCGGTGATGCGCAGCGTGCGGTCCGCCGCGATCGTCACCGGTGCGTCGCGGAGTGCCCCGCTCCCGTCGATGTACCGGCTGGACGTGGCGGCGCGGTAGGTGATGGCGTCGCCGTCCGGGTCCGCGGCGGGAGCGGTGATCGCGAGCGTGGCGCCCGGGGCGACGCCGGTCGACGGCGTGACGGTGACGTCCCCGACGACGGGCGGGCGGTTGCCGGTGACCGAGCCCCGGTAGGCCTGTTCGACGGCGTAGTAGGCCAGCCGCTTCAGGCCGCCGGTGCGCAGGTTCAGCCACACGCCGGGCTCGTCGTCCTCGACGCCGTAGTTGAACATGGTCGCGCCGAGCGCCACCCCGGGAGCCCCGGTCACGGCGCTCCACGCGTCGGTGTAGGCCTGCGCCGCGGCCGTGTCGCTCGGCTGGCGCGGCACGCCGTTCGCGTCGGTGGGCACCTCCCACGAGCCGGCGGGACCGGTCTCGGTGACGAGGTACGGCTTGGTGTACCCGCCGTCGCGCCAGGCGCGCTGCACGTCGCCGATGCCGCCGTAGGTGTTCACCGCGTAGAGGTCGAGGCTCGGGGTGTACTGGCGGTAGTACGACCACGCACCGGTCCAGGCGTCGGTCGAGGTGACGGGGTGGGCCGGGTCGGCGGCGTGGATCGCCTTCGTCACCTGCTCGACGTACTGGGCGTAGGCGACGCGCTGTGCCTCGGCCTGCCCGAGCATGACCTCGTTCCCGACGTCCCACATCAGCAGCGCGCCGTCGTTCCGGTACGCGGTGACCGTCTTCGTGATGCTCGCGAGCGTGTCTGTCTTGTAGGTCGAGTCGTGCACGTAGTCGGCGCCCTGGTCGAGCCAGAGCCCGGCGACCACCCGGATGCCGTGTGCCCGCGCGGCGTCGAACAGGGTCCGGGAGGACGCGTCGGTGCCCCACGTGCGCACGGTGTTCACGCCCATGCCGGCGATGTCCGCCATGTACGTCGGGGCCTCGGCGTTCGAGGGGCCGTACGTCACGCCCTTGACGAGCCACGGCGCTCCGTCCACCGTGAGCTGCCACGCGCCCTGGGTGCCGGTGACCCGCACCCCCGTCGTCGGGGTCGGGGTAGGGGTGCGCGTCGGCGTCGGCGTCGGCGTGCGCGTCTGTGTCGGGGTGGCCGTCGTCGCGGACCCGTACACCTGGAACTCCCACAGCGAGTACCCGTACTTCGTCGCACGCTGGACGCCGACCATCCGCACGTACCGCCCGGTCCCGGACGCCTTCGCCTGCACGACCCCGCCCTTGCCGGCGGTCGTGCTCCACATCGTCTTCCAGGTCTTCGCGTCCGACGAGGCCTCGAGCCGGTAGGCCTTGCCGTACGCGGTGTCCCAGCGCAGCGTCACGGACGAGATCGTCGACGTCCTGCCGAGGTCGACCCGCAGCCACTGGGCGTCCGTCCGGCCGCTCGCCCACCGCGTGGTCGTGCTGCCGTCGACCGCCTTCGCCGGGGTCCGCGTCGACGCGTCGCTCGCGGACGCGACCGCCGGCCGGCCCTTCGAGAGCAGGGTGGCGGCGGCGCTCGCCGGAGGGGTGCGCAGCGCGACGAGCAGGACCGCGAGCAGGAGGACGGCGAGGGCCCCCGCCGCCAGTCGGACGGTGGCGGTGGCGGTGCTGATCGGACGCATGGGTTCCTCCGGTCGGTTCCCGGCAACGGTAGGGACCGTGCGCGCCGCAGGTCAACGGGTCGCCGCCGCCCCAGTCCGAGGGTGCGCGGCGGCCCGGCCCGCCCGGGCGCCGCGCGGCAGACCGGCTCGGTCGGCGGCGTCCGCTGGACCGGTGGTCGATCGCGCCCGCGTACGGTGCGGAGCGTGTCCGAGTCACCGAACCGACGGCCGGACCCGACCCGGGTCGGGGACCAGCCCGCGCTGCGCACCCGTTCCGGGACGAACTGGATCGCCTGGGGTGCGGTCACCACCGCCCTCGTCGCCGCGGTCATGGTGCTCATGGCGATCCGGGACCCCGCCGTCGGGTGGCCGGCGCTCGTCGTCGTGCTCGTGCTCTTCGCCGCGATGGTCGCCGTCCGCGCCGCGGTCCGCCCCCTGCGGCGTCGGCTGGTCACCCTCGCCGTGCTCGACCTGGCGATCGTCGCGGTCGGCCTGGTGGCGGTCCTGGTCGTGCTCGCCCGCGCGCAGACCTGAGCCCGACCCCGGTCCGTCGGCGGGCGTGCTCGGGGAGCCCCGCGCACGATCGGTACGCCACACCCGGTCCGGTGGGCGGCCGGCCCTGACGGCTGCACGGTGCACTCCGCCGGGAACTTCCGTCCGACGGTGCCACCGTGGCTCGGTCACCGCGGACGACCAGGACGGTGCCCCCCGCGTTCGCGTCGTTCGGCGCGGGGGAGCTGCCTGGTGACACGGGGCAGGCGGTCGGGATGGAGGACGCAGCAACCCGACGAGCGCCTCGGGCTCGGTGGGTGGTCGCTGGCGGAGGCCCTCGACGATGGCTGGCGCGAGTGTCGCGACGGACGGGGAGCGGGCAGGTCGCCTGACCGGCGAGCGATGCGGCACAGCCGGGCCGCCGCTCCCGGCCGGTCCGACCGTCGGCCGGACGCGTGGCGCAGGCGACGACACGCTCTTGACGCATTGGTCTGACCTTCCTACAGTGGTGCCCGTGAAGGTCAGACCATTGTCTGACCGTCTGACTACGAAGGAGTAGACGTGAACCTGTTCTCGCTCATGCAGCAGCGGACCGCAGCGGACGGACCGATCCGTGTCGGCGTCATCGGTGCCGGGAAGTTCGCCTCGATGTTCCTGACCCAGGCCGTCGGGTCCGACAACATCCACGTGGTCGGGGTCGCCGACATCGACGTGGCCAAGGCGAAGGGGGCGCTCGCCCGGACCGGTTGGCCGAGTGAGCGCTACGCGGCTTCGAGCCTCGACGAGGCCGTCCGCACCGGCGGAACCGCGGTCGTCGACAGCTCCGACAGCCTCCTCGCCCACAGCGCCATCGAGGTCGTGCTCGAGATCACCGGCAACCCGCTCGTCGGCACGTACCACGCGGTGACCGCCATCGACAACGGCAAGCACGTGATCATGGTCAACGTCGAGGCGGACTGCATGGTCGGTCCCATCCTCCAGCGTCGCGCCCAGGCCGCCGGCGTCGTGTACGCGATGGCCTACGGCGACCAGCCGGCGCTCATCTGCGAGCTCGTCGACTGGTGCCGTACGGTCGGCTTCGACGTCGTCGCCGCGGGCAAGGGCACCAAGTACCTGCCGGAGTACAACTACTCGACGCCGGACACGGTCTGGGACCACTACGGCTTCACCGCCGAGCAGCTCGAGTCCGGCGACTACAACCCGAAGATGTTCAACTCGTTCCTCGACGGCACGAAGTCGGCGATCGAGATGGCGGCCGTGGCGAACGGCACCGGACTCCTGCCGCAGGACGAGGGGCTGCTCTTCCCCGCGGCGAGCAAGGACGACCTGCCGACGGTCTTCCGCGAGGACCGCTTCGTCGGCGGCAGCCTGACACGACGCCGCACGGTGGAGATCGCGTCGAGCATGTACCGCGACGGCACCGAGGTCCCCGACAACCTCCGCTGGGGCGTCTACGTCACGTTCGAGGCGACGACCGACTACGCGGTGCAGTGCTTCCAGGAGTACGGCGTGCACACGGACGAGACCGGTCGGTACGGATCGCTCTACCGGCCGTACCACATGATCGGACTCGAGCTCGGCGTCAGCATCGCTTCGGCGGTCCTCCGCGGTGAGCCGACCGGTGCGCCGACGGGCTTCCGCGGCGACGTCGTCACCACGGCGAAGAAGGACCTACGCGCTGGCGACACGCTCGACGGCGAGGGCGGCTACACCGTGTTCGGGAAGCTCGCACCGGCGCACCTGTCGCTTGCACGCAACGCCCTCCCGCTCGGCCTGGCGCACGGCGCGAAGCTCGTCCGCGACGTCCCGAAGGACCAGACCGTCTCGTGGGACGACGTGCAGCTCGACGAGTCGCAGTTCGCGGTCCGCATCCGCCGGGAACTCGAGTCGGAGTTCCGCGCGGAGCACGCTGCCGATCTGGCCCACGCGGGGGACGCGACGGCTCGCTGAAGGTCCGACCTTCCCGTCTCGGAAACTACGATGGTCACCGCCGCGGCTGCTCCCAGCGACGGCGCGCGATCGAAGGAGACCACCCGTGACGGCTGCTGCACCGGACGACTGGCGTCCCGTCCAGAAGATGCGGACGTACGAACAGGTGATGGCGCAGATCGAGGAGCGCATCCTCGACGGGCGCCTCAAGGCCGGTGACCACCTGCCGGGGGAGCGGGAGCTGGCGGCGACGCTCGGCATCTCCCGTCCGTCCCTCCGCGAGTCCCTGCGGGTCCTCGAGGCGCTCGGCCTGGTCGACGTCCGTCGGGGCGGGGGTGCGGAGGGAGGAGCGAAGCTGCTCTCGACCCCCGGCGACGGGTTCGTGAACCTGCTCAAGCTGCAGATCGCCCTCGCCCAGTTCACCTGGCAGGACGTCCTCGAGACACGGCTGGCACTCGAGTCCTGGAGCGTCGAGGAGGCAGCACGACGCTCCACCGACGAGGACCACCGCGAACTCGCCGGGATCCTCGACCAGATGGACGACCCCGACATCGCCACGAGCGAGTTCAACCGCCTCGACGCCGCGTTCCACATGCGCATCGCCGAGTCGACCGGCAACGCCCTGACCGCCCACTTCATGGGCTCGATCCGTACCGCGATCCACCGCCAGATGGTGGAGATGTACGCCGAGCTCGACGACTGGCGGACCACCGCGAACGCGGTCCGCCACGAGCACCGCACCATCCTCGACTCGATCGTCGCGAAGGACAGCACCCGTGCCGTCCGCGACGTCCGAGCCCACATCACCGACTTCTACAAGATCGGGACGCCGGACGGCGACACGACGGGGACCTGACCGCACGGTCGGTCGCCCGCGGGCGGTCGTCGGGCCCCTGCACCGCTGTATCGAAGGAGACACCAGCGATGACGACCACGACCACCCCCACCAAGGCGAGCCGGGCCAAGGACGGATCACCGGACAAACTCCGGACCGCCATCGGCAGCGCCGTCGGCACGACTATCGAGAACTACGACTTCCTGGCGTACGGCACCGCGGCGGCCCTGTACTTCAACACCGTGTTCTTCCACGCCGAGGACCCGGTCGTCGGCGTCCTGCTGGGCTTCCTGACGTTCGGCGTCGGGTTCGCGATGCGTCCGCTCGGCGGGCTCATCGGCGGCTACCTCGGCGACAAGATCGGCCGGAAGCCCGTGCTCGTCGGCGCGCTGCTCGTCATGGGCATCTCGACGGTCCTCATCGGTGTGCTGCCGACCTACCAGCAAGTCGGGCTCCTCGCCCCGATCCTGCTCACCGCGATCCGCATCATCCAGGGTCTGGCGTTCGGCGCCGAGTGGGGCGGGGCCATCCTCATGACCTTCGAGCACGCACCATGGCGCAAGCGCGGCAGGTACACCGCCATCCCGCAGGCCGGCGTCCCGTTCGGGGTCCTGCTCGCGAACGTGGTGTTCCTGCTGTCGACGAACCTGGACAGCGAGCTCGCCTGGCGACTGCCGTTCCTGCTGAGCTCGGTCCTCATCATCGCCGGGATGATCATCCGGCTGAAGGTGTCCGAGTCCCCTGAGTTCACCGAGACCCAGTCACTGGGCCTCGTCAAGAAGAACCCGCTCAAGGAGGTCCTCGTCAACGACTGGGCGACGATCCTGCGCGTCATCGCCCTGCGCCTGGCCGAGTCCGGCGGCTTCTACGTCATCGTCACCTACATGCTGTCGTACCTCACCGGGGGCGACGAGCCGATCACCGACCGCGCCACGGCGCTCACCGGCCTCGTCACGGCGGCGGCGCTCGGCCTCGCGACCACGATCCTCTTCGGAGCGCTGACGGACCGCGTCGGCCGGAGGCCCGTGTACATCGTCGGCACCGTCCTGCTCATCGCGTTCGGCTTCCCGATGTTCCTGCTGGTGAACACCGCGGTCCCGTTCCTCATCGTCGCCGTGTACGTGTTCGCCCTGTCGGTCGTGCACGACATGCTCGCCGGTACGCAGGGTGCCTGGTTCTCTGAGCTGTTCGACGTCGGCACCCGCTCCTCCGGCGCGTCGATCGGCTACCAGTTCTCCGCGGCGATCTCGGGCTTCATCCCGCTCATCGCGACCGCCGTCGCCGCATCGCTCGGTTGGGGCGGGGTCGCGCTCGTCTACATGGCCTGCGGCACGCTCGGCCTGATCGGCGCCCTGCTGACCGCCGAGACGTGGGGGCGGCGCGACCGAGCCGCCGTCGACGAGCTCATCGCGCGGAACGACGCCGCCGTGGCACAGGGGAGCGACCGGTGAAGACGATCGTCCTCGACGACGACCCGACCGGCACCCAGTCGGCGTCCGGTGTGACGGTGCTGCTCGAGAGCGACGCCGACCTGCTCACCGAGGCCCTCCGGCACGCGGACAGCGTCTACGTCCAGACGAACAGCCGGGCACTCGACGAAGCAGCCGCGGTGGCGCTCGCGGGACGCATCCGCGCCGACGGCGAGGCGGCCGCGGAGCGGCTCGGCGACAGCGTCCGGTTCGTGCTCCGCGGTGACTCGACCCTCCGCGGGCACGTGTTCACCGAGACCGCCGTGTTCCTCGACGACGACGCTGTGATGCTCTTCGTCCCCGCGTTCCCAGCCGGTGGCCGCACGACCCTGGGTGGCATGCACCGCGTCCGTGTCGACGGTCAGGACGTCCCCGCGCACGAGACCGAGTACGCCGACGACCCAGTGTTCGGTTTCTCCACCGCGATCCTGGTGGACTACGTCCGCGAGGCGTCCGGTCGGCAGGGCGTGCACGTGCCGCTCGACGTCGTCCGCGGGGACCCGCAGGCGCTCGCGTCAGCGCTGGCCGACGCGGTCACCGGCTCCGTGGTGATCCCGGACGTCCTCGACGACGAGGACGTCCGCCGCGTCGCGATCGCCGTCGAGACTGCCACCCGCGACGGCCGACGCATCGTCGTCCGCAGTGCGGCACCGCTCGCGGCCGAACTGGCGGGTGTCGCCAGCCGTGGCCTCCTCGACGTCCCCCTCGAGGTCGCGGCCGGGCCGACCCTCCTCGTGTGCGGCTCCCACACGTCGGGCGCGACCGCACAGCTGGAACCGGTCGTGCGGGCGTGGGGCGCGCCGACCGTCGTCGACACCGCGGCCGCTCTCGAGGACCCCGAGGCCGCCGGTCGTGCGGCCGCCGAGGCAGCGCGGGCTCGCATGGCGGGCGGCGATCGCCTCGTCGTCGTCGCGAGCGAACGACAGCGTGCGGTGCACCACGACACGCTCGACCACGGCGAACGCGTCATGCGGGCGCTCACCACCGCGGTCCGCCTGCTCGCTGAGGGCACACCGGTCGTCGTCGCGAAGGGCGGCATCACCTCGGCGGAGGTGGCGCGGACCGGCATCGGCGCGACCGCGGCGACGGTGCTCGGACAGGTCCTGCCGGGGGTCTCCGTGTGGCGGATGAACGCGCACGACGGACACGACGTGCTCTACGTCGTCGTCCCTGGCAACGTCGGCGGTCCGGACACGCTGGTCCGCGTGCTCGAAGCCGTGGGGCGGTTCTCGGCGGACGTCGGCGGCTGACCGGCGGGACGGGCCGCCGCGGCGGCCCGTGGTGCACGCGACGCCTGCACCGGACGGGAGGCGCGGGACCACCCGCACCGTGCCTCCCGTCCGGTTGTGCGCACCCTGCGAGCGCGACCGTCACCGCGGTGCGAGGATGATCCGCGGCCGTCGCCCCGACGGCCGGGGACGGAAGTGACGAGCGTGACCGAGACCCGCTCCCAGCCCGCGACGGCGGACCGTCCCGACGCGGGCGGGCACGGCCCCGCCGGGGGCGTCGCCGCGCTGGCACTCGCCGCGCTGGGCGTCGTCTTCGGCGACATCGGCACCAGCCCGCTCTACGCGCTCCGGACGGTGTTCACCATCGACGACGGCATCGTCTCGGCGAACCAGGAGGACGTCTACGGCGTCATCTCGATGATGTTCTGGAGCGTCACGGTCATCGTGTCGATCAAGTACGTCCTCGTGCTCATGCGCGCCGACAACGACGGCGAGGGCGGGGTGATGGCGCTCGCGGCCCTGGCCAGGCGGCTGCACGCGAAGCGCCCCGGGGGAGCGACGGTCTTCCTCGTCATCGGCATCGTCGGCGTCTCGCTGTTCTACGGGGACTCCGTGATCACCCCGGCGGTGTCGGTGCTGTCCGCGGTCGAGGGGCTCGGCACGGCAGCGCCGTCCGTCGGCCACCTGGTCGTACCGATCGCCGCGCTCATCCTCGTCGCGCTGTTCGTCGCGCAGCGGTTCGGCACCGGCCGGGTCGGCAACCTGTTCGGACCGGTCATGCTGCTCTGGTTCGTCGTCATCGCCGCCGCCGGGGTGCCGCACATCCTCGCGCACCCGGGCGTCCTGCAGGGCCTGTCCCCGACGTGGGCGATCGCCTTCCTCATCGCCCACCCGTACATCACCTTCGTGGCGATGGGCGCCGTCGTCCTCGTGGTCACCGGAGCGGAGGCGCTGTACGCGGACATGGGGCACTTCGGCCGAACACCGATCCTCCGCGCCTGGTTCTTCGTCGTGTTCCCGGCGCTCGTGCTCGACTACCTCGGGCAGGCGTCCCTGGTCCTGAGCGACCCGTCGGCCGCGGAGGACCCGTTCATCCTCCTGTTCCCCGACGCGCTGCAGATCCCGGTGGTGGTGCTGGCGACGGTCGCGACCGTGATCGCCAGCCAGGCCGTCATCTCCGGCGCGTTCTCGCTGTCCCGGCAGGCGGTGCAGCTCGGGCTGCTGCCGCCGCTCACGATCCGGCAGACCTCGCGGCGGGAGAGCGGGCAGATCTACCTGCCGGCGGTGAACCTCCTGCTGTTCATCGGGGTGCTCACGATCATGCTCGCGTTCCGGTCCTCGGCCGCGCTGGCGACCGCGTACGGGGTGTCCGTGACGGGGGCGCTCGTCGTCGACACGCTCCTGCTGCTGCTCGTCGTGCGGCCGCTGTGGAAGTGGAGGACGTGGAAGCTCGTCGTCGCCGCGGTCGTGTTCGGCGGGCTCGAGCTGACGTTCCTCGCCGGCAACCTGTCGAAGATCGTGCACGGCGGGTGGGTGCCGCTCCTCATCGCCCTCGCCGTCGTCACCCTCATGACGACCTGGCGACGCGGGCGCGCGCTCGTGCAGGAGGAGCGGCGGGAGCGCGAGGGCTCGCTCGCCGAGTTCATCGACCGCATCAACCGCGACCAGGTCGCACGCGTGCCCGGCGTCGCGGTGTTCCCGCACCCGAACAAGGAGACGACACCGCTGGCGCTCCGGGCCAACGTGGAGCACAACCAGGTCGTGCACCGGAAGGTCCTCATCGTCTCCGTGCTCACCGCCAACGTGCCCCACGTCCCGCACGCCAGGGCGTTCTTCCGCGACGACCTCGGCTACGAGGACGACGGCATCGACCACATCACCGTGACGTTCGGGTTCTCCGACGACCAGGACCTGCCGCGCGCCCTGCACGCCGCGTGCCTGGCGGACGTGCTCGACATCGCCCCCGAGGACATGGCGCACGCGTCCTTCTTCATCTCCCGCGGCGCGCTCCGGCCCGTGCCCGGCAACCGGGGGATGGCGAGCTGGCGGAAGAAGCTGTTCGTCGGCATGGCCCACAACGCCGCGGACCCGGCGGCACGGTTCGGCCTGCCGGCCCAGCGCACCGTGACCATGGGCAGCGACGTCGAGATCTGACCCGGCGCCGGGTCAGCGCGTGCTCCAGAACGTGATCGAGCGGCTCTGGTCCGCCATCACGATGGTGTGCGACGACGCCCGGTCGGCGACGGGACGGTTGCCCTCTCCGCCGTACCAGTACGAGACGTGCCGCCGCTGGCTCGGCGACCACCCGACGACCTCGACCTTGTACCGCCCGGCGCTCAGGACGGAGCCGAACAGGCCGCCACGGCCCGGGACCCAGGTGGTGACCCGGGTGTCGAACGTGCTGCCGATCGACTCGCCGTACACGTGGACGACGGCGTCCGTGAAGTCGGTGTCGCGCTGCGGGTTGAGGAGCCCGGTGATCCAGATGCCCTCGGTCGAGGCGGCATCGATGCCGTCCACCACCGATTCGGCTCGGCCGCCGACCTGGTGGGCGACGCGGACGTATGTGCGCGGGGCGGTGGTGCCGGGCGCCCGGTGGAAGCCCCACGACTGGTCGCGCAGTGCGGGCCACGCGTCGAGTGTCTCGTCGTGTGCGTTCACCTGCACGCTGTAGTCGTCGCTCGGCAGGCCGTGCACCCAGTAGCGGCCGTCCGGACCCGCGACGGTGCGCCGGACGGTCCCGGTGTTCCAGCCGCGCACCACGACGGCCGCGCCGTACAGGTCGGCCCCGTACGGGTTGCGGGCCGTCCCGCCGATCGACGCGCCCTTCCGCATGACGAGCACGACGGTGTCGTGGACACCGGCGGTGACCGTGACCCCGGCGCGGTCGGCGGGCAGGACGTCGGCGAACCCGTACTCGCCCTCCCGCTCGCCGTGCAGCGACCACGTCCCTGCCGGTACCTCGTCGAAGGTCAGGCGCCCACGCCGGTCACTCGTCGCGGTGTCCTCGATGCGGCCGCCGGCGCCGAGGAGCTCGACGACGACCCCCTCCATCGCGAGCGGCTGCTTCTCCGGGTCGGTGAGCATGACGGTCAGCGTCCCGTCATCCGGTGCGGCCGAGGCCGCGGTGACCGGGGCGACGAGCACCCCGACCAGCGTCAGCGCGACGGCGGTGCCCGCCGTCGTCCATCGTCTTGCGTGCATGTCGGGCCCCTGATCCCTCGCGGGGCCGCCCCGACCCCGATGCACCGGATGGTAGCCCCGGACCTGCCGTTCGCGACCGGATCAGTGCCCGTTCACCGACCGCGGATACAACTGGGACGAGGAGCCACGGTCGGACCGTGTGCGGAACGAGGAGCAGGCCGATGGTGGACGTCACACCGAACAGCGACCTGCGCGAGTACATCGAGGACCTCCGCACCCGCGGGTTCACGGTCGACAGTGCGCAGACGAACGACCCCGAACTGATCGACCCCGAGGGCAACCCCATCTACACGTGGATGGAGGACTACCCGTACGACGAGCGGATGTCGCGGGAGGAGTACGAGTACGAGAAGTACCGGCTCCAGGTCGAGCTCCTCAAGTTGCAGTACTGGCTGGAGGACGAGGGCCGGCGCGCGATCATCCTCTTCGAGGGGCGTGACGCAGCGGGCAAGGGCGGGACGATCAAGCGGTTCACCGAGCACCTCAACCCGCGCACCTCGCGGGTCGTCGCGCTGTCGAAGCCGAGCGACCGCGAGCGGGGCCAGTGGTACTTCCAGCGCTACGTCCAGCACCTCCCGAGCGCCGGTGAGATCGTCCTGTTCGACCGGTCCTGGTACAACCGCGCCGGCGTCGAGCGGGTGATGGGCTTCTGCACCGACGAGGAGTACGAGACCTTCATGGCGCAGGCGCCGTCGTTCGAACGGATGCTCGTCGACGCCGGGATCCACGTCACGAAGTTCTGGTTCTCGGTGACCCGCAAGGAGCAGCGGACACGGTTCGCGATCCGTCAGCTGGACCCCGTCCGGCGCTGGAAGCTGTCGCCGATGGACCTGGCCTCGCTCGGCGTGTGGGACGACTACACGACCGCGAAGGAGGAGATGTTCCGACGGACGGACAAGAAGTACGCGCCGTGGACGATCGTGCGGTCGAACGACAAGAAGCGCGCACGGGTCAACGCGATGCGCTTCTTCCTGTCGCAGTTCGACTACGAGGGGAAGGACCCGGAGGTCGTGCTGCCGCCGGACCCCCTGCTCGTGATGCGGGGCAAGTCGCTGCAGCTCGAGGAGTGAGGGCGGCGGGCGCGACTCCGCCCGCCAGAGGCATCAGTGCCGGCTGCCGCGCAGCCGTCCGACGCCGAGCACGACCGCGACGACCACGAGCCCGAGCACGAGCCCGGCGACCGCCGACACGGCGGTGTCCGCGATCCAGGTGACGACCGGTCCGGCGGACTCGAGGGCGTGCTCCACCGCGTGCAGCAGGTCGTACGGTCCGTGCCAGAACGTCTCCGCCAGGTTCGCGATGACGAGGTGGCCGCCGACCCAGAGCATCGCGACGGTGCCGACGATGCTGATGACCCGGAACACGGCGGGCATCGCCCGGACGACGCGCGCGCCGAACCGACGGGTGCCGCGCGCGGGTGCCTTCATCATCTGCAGGCCGATGTCGTCGACCTTGACGAGCAGGGCGACGGCGCCGTACACGAGGAGCGTCATCCCGAGGCCGATCACCGCGAGCGCGCCGAGCGTCGGCCACGTGCCGAGGTCCGGGTCGAGGCTGGCCAGCCCGATGAGCATGATCTCGGTGCTGAGGATGAGGTCCGTGCGGATCGCGCCGAACACCAGCCCGCGCTCGCCGCCCGTGGACTCGTCGGCCGCCGCGTGGTGGTGTCCGAACCACTCGGTCACCTTCTCTGCTCCCTCGAAGCACAGGTAGGTGCCGCCGACGAGCAGGAGCCACGGCAGGACCCAGGGCGCGAACGCGGAGAGCAGGAGCGCGAGCGGGATGATGATGACGAACTTGTTGAAGAGGCTGCCGAGTGCGATCCGGCCGACGACCGGCAGTTCGCGCGCGGGGGTGAGCCCCCGCACGTACTGCGGGGTCACCGCGGCGTCGTCGATGACGACGCCCGCCGTCTTGGCGCTGGCCTTGAGGGCCGCGGAGAGCACGTCGTCGACGATGGCGAGCAGACCGACTGACATGCGCTCACCCTAGCGGGACGGGGCGGACCGGAGGCGCGCTGCCCGCCCGCCGCGCGCCTCCAGTCCGGCGCGGCGGCGGCGTCCTGAACGCCGCCGCCATGCCGTCCGTATGCTCGCGTCATGGCTGACTTCACCGCATCCCAGGCCGCCGTCGTCCGCATCGAGCGCGCGGAGGAGGGGCGGTGGGACCTCTCCGTCATCAGCGACGCCGGCGTCAGGATGGGGCACGGCGTCTACCTGTTCGACGCGGAGCACGACGACGCCGAGGACGAGCAGGCCGCGGCCCTTGACTTCGTGCGGGACTACGGCTTCCGGTTCGAACGCGACGCCGTCGTCGGGGACGGACCCGACGCGTTCTGGGCGCCGCTCATCCCGGCCGAGGCGTAGTCGGCACCGCGGTCCCGGCGGGTCACGTCACCGGTTGAGCGACGGGTCGGCCTCGTGCGCGCCGAGGACGAGCCCGAGCCAGAGCACGGGCAGGACGATGCCGCAGATCGAGACGATCGTGCCGGCGATCGCGAGCGCCCGGCTCGGGCTGCCCTTCGCCGACTGCGTCATCGCGATGATGCTGACCGGGAGGCCGGCGACGCTGATCACGAAGGCGAGGACGAAGCCGGTGATCGAGAGGGCGCTGAACCTGCCCGAGGTGCCGGTGCGGGTCTGCAGGGTCGTGGACATGGGGCTCCTTGTTGGCCGACGAGCGGATGGATGCGGGTCCGTCGTGCGCACGAGCGCCCGACGAACCACGTGATCCCAGTCTCGCATTGAAATACTGGTCAACAGCATGTTCACTTGTGCTTCGCCGGGGAACTCCCTGCGTCTGAGCCGGTAGCGGGACCGGGCCGGTAGAAGGCGTCAGAGGGACGCGATCAGCCGCTCGACCCGCCCACGGATTTCGTCGCGGATCGGGCGCACCGCGTCGAGCGCGAGGCCCGCGGGGTCGGGGAGCTCCCAGTCCTCGTAACGCTTCCCCGGGAACACGGGGCACGCGTCCCCGCAGCCCATCGTGATCACGACGTCGGACCCCCGCACCGTGTCCGTCGCGAGCACCGTCGGCTCCGCGCCGGCGATGTCGACGCCCTGCTCGGCCATGGCCGCGACGGCGACGGCGTTCACCCGGTCGGCGGGCTCGCTGCCCGCGGAGAGCACCTGCACCCGGTCGCCGGCGAGGTGACGGAGCCACCCCGCCGCCATCTGGGAACGCCCGGCGTTGTGCACGCAGACGAACAGGACGGTGGGACGCTCGTCGGTCATGCGGACATCATCGCAGGTCGGCGGCCTCGTACCCGATGAGCCACGTGACGCCGAACGCGTCGCGCACCGTGCCGTCCCAGTCGCCCCACGGGCGTTCCTGCAGCGCGTCGAGCACGGTGCCGTCCGAGGCGAGGTCGTCGAACCACCGCCGCAGCTCGTCCGGCCCGGCGGCCCCGAGCAGGGAGAAGAGCAGCCCGGACGCCGCGAACGGAACGTCGTCGGTGCCGGCGTCGGCGGCGAAGAGTTGCACGTCGCCGTCGAGTCGGCCGTGCGCCACCGCGTCCCCCGGTCCGTCCGGACGCGAGAAGTCGGCGTAGGTCGCGATCCGCACCTCGCCGCCGAACACCCCCTGCCAGCGCGCGAGTGCCTGCCGGGCGGTCCCGGGGAGCAGCAGGTACGGCGACGGTGCGTGCGCGGTCATGGCGGTACGGTACGCCGCGGTGCGCCGGCCGGACAGCCCCCTGCCCGCCTGTACCCGGACCGACGGGTGCGGGCGCCGACGCCCACCCCCGTACCGACCCGCTGGCGCTCTCGGACGGGGGCGCGGTGCGGGCCCGCACCGCGCCTCCCGTCCGCGAGCGTGCGCCCGCCCCCGTGGGCGGGCGGTTCCTGCGGGCACGAGGGCGGATGGGCGCGGGTTCCGCCCGATGGCGGGTGCGGCTGGCGGACGGGAGGGGCGGTGCGCGTCGTGCGTGCGACCGCGCGTCCCGCGGGCGGGCGGTTCCTGCGGACGCCGCGGCGGGCCGGGCGCGGTTTCCGCCCGGTCGCGGACGTGCCGACGGCGCACCGTGCCTGGAGCACGGTGCGCCGTCGTGGGGTGCGCGCTCCGACGTGCGCCGTTGCACGCCGTGACGCGGTCTGTCAGCCGCGGTGGCGGCCCCGGCGGACCAGCCGGACGCCGAGGAGCGCGGCGCCCGCGGCGAGGAGCCCGGCCGCCCAGCCCAGCGGCGCGGTCGTTTCGGCGCCCGTGTAGGCGAGCTGGTCGGTCGCGACCGGCGTCGTGCTGGCGACCGGAGTGAGCCCGTTCGAGACGACCGGCGTGATGAGCAGGGCCGACGGCGTGGGCACGAGATCGGTCACCGGGTCGACCGACGGCGCGGGAGTCGTCGGCTCGCCGGGGTCGGTCGGGACGGTCGGGTCGGTCGGGTCCGTCGGCTCGATCGGGTCCGTCGGGTTCGACTGCGTGGCCGGGACGACCTCGACGGTGAACTCGACGCTGACGGAGATGACGTGCGACGACGCGTGCGCGAAGGTCACGGTGAACCCGCCGTCCGTCCTCGTCACCACGTCGGTGTCGACGTCCGACGACACCACGGCGCGGTCGGCGACGTCGACGCGGTTCCACGAGGAGTCGTACGCCCACGGGGCGATGGTGATCGACTCGCCCTCGTCGACGCTGACCGGCGCGGGGGAGGTCGTGCCGTCCGGTGCGACCCAGGTCCACGACCCGTCGGACGCCGCCGGCACCGAGGACACCACGGCGGCGAGGTGTGCGACGGCGGACGGCTCGACGGTGACGCGGATCCACTGGCTGGCGGAACCGCAGTCGTTCGTGGCGGTCACCTGGGCGGTGAAGGTGCCGGCCTGCGCGGGAACCCCGCCGAGGACACCGTGCCGGAACCAGAGCCCGTCGGGCAGGACGACCGGTCCGCCCTCGACCGTGGTCATCGCGTAGGTCGCGTCCTCCGCGTGCTGTGCGCGGAGGTCGGCCGAGAACTCCTGGCCGGCGGTGACGGTCGGCAGGAGGACGGGAGCGGACTGCGACGAGCCCGACGGGTACGAGGGCGCACGGCCGTGGTCGTGCCCGTGCCCGCCGGGCCGGCCCGTCGCGACCGACTCCGACGAGGGCGTCGGCGTGCTCGCCGGCGCCGGTTCGCCCGTGGGCGCCGGGTCGGTCGACGGGGCGTCGGAGGGCGCGGCGGAGCCGTCGGACGGGTCCGTGGTGGTCGGGGCGGGGGCCTGGGTCGTCACCGGCGTGGACGGCGCCGTCGACGGCGTCGCGCTCGGCGATGCCGTCGCGGGGCTCGCGGGCGTGGCGGTCGACGTCGGGGCGGCCGCCGCGGACGACGTCGTGCCGGCGTCACCGCCCGGGGTCGACGCGGTGCTGACGGAGGTCGACGCGGTGCTGACCGTGGCCGCACTCGGGGTCGCGGCGGTGGCGGCGGTGGCCGGGATGATGCCGAAGGCGCTCGAGACCAGGACGGTCCCGGTCGCGGCGGTGATCAGTGCTGCGGTTCGACAGCTCGGACGGTGCTTCATCGGGTGGGGCTCCTCGACTGCTGCCGGCTGTCGGGACAGCCGGGGCCGGTCGTCGGGTACGGCCGGTGCTCGGAGCCTAGGCACGCTCGGAGCCGTCGGAGAGGACTCCTGCGGGATGCCGAACGGGGCCTGTGGGTCCGCGCACCGCCGCGGGTTGCCGCAATCCCGCACCCCTGCCCGGTGACGTGCGTTGCGGAGCCGTGACGCGCCTCCCGGCGGTGGCTCCGGTCAGGCCGAGGCCAGCGCGCCCATCTCCCGCACGACGTCGCGCAGCCGCGCCGCCAGCTCCTCGGTGCTGCCGACCGTGTCCCGGTGGGCGACCTCGGAGAGCGCCGACAGCACGAGCGCCACCGCGGTGCGGGCGGTCTGCTCGTCGGTCCTGGTCGCGACGACGGTGAGGAGCGACTGACGCGACTCGGCCATCCACCGCATCACCATCGGTGCCATCTCGGGCCGGAGCACGAGCAGCTCCTTCATCCGCCGACGGTCCTGCGACATCGGGACGGTGGCGGCGACGAGCCGGCAGAGGTCGTCGATCAGCCGTCCGTCGGCGTCGGCGAACCACGCGGCCGCGGTCTCCGGGACCTCGACGGTGTCGAGCCCGAGCGCCGCGTGCGCCTTCGACGTGAAGTAGTTGAAGAACGTCCGCGGCGAGACGTCGGCTCCCGCGCAGATCTGCTCGACGGTGACGCCGTCGAGCCCGTGCGCGGAGACGAGCGACAGGGCCGCGTCGTGCAGGGCCTGCCGGGTCTGCTGCTTCTTGCGTTCCCGCAGCGTGCACGGCTCGGACGCCGTCCCTGCTGGCGGGGTGGTGGTCACGTGCACGTGCACTCCCTGTGCTGCGGTGTGGAGGGGTGGGGCGCCCGCCCGGAGGGTGGACACGGACGGGCGCCCCGATCGGTCACCGACGCTGGGTCGGCGTGGAGCCGGTCATCGGCCCGGTGAAGGAGCCGGCCTCGGCGGCGGCCATCCCGGCCGACGCCTCGAGCTGCGACTCGGCGGAGACCTCGGACGACCCCGCCGCGTCCGCCTGCTCCTGCAGTGCGGACCGTGCGCGCAGCGGCGGCACCCGGAAGAACCAGGTGAGGACGAACGCGAGCAGGATCACGCCGAGGCCGACCCAGTAGATCGTCACGGACGAGGCGTTGAAGCCCGCCATGAACGGCCGGGTGAGGCGGCTGTCGGCCCCGGTCAGGAACGAGGTGTCGTTGGTGCTCGTGGCGTTGCTGCCGGAACCGGTGCCGTCCTCGATCCGCTGCGCGAGCTCGGGCGTGAGCTGCTTCACCCAGTACGAGCGCTGCGCGGCGTCCGACCAGTCGACCGACACGGTGCCGTCCTGCACGCTGGCGTGCGCCTGGACGGCGACGGCGTCGAGCGCCGCGGACTCCGCGGCCGGGGTGGCCGCGGCGACCTGCTGGTCGATCACGGACTGCGCGGCGGCTGCCGGCACCGCACCGGCGGCGACCTGCTGCTGCACGGCCGCGGTGACCTGCTGCGTGACCTGCGCGTCGGCGGCCTGCTCCGCCCGCGTCGCGGCGTCGTCGAGCTGCGACTGCACGGAGTCCTGCAGCGGCGTGGTGATCGGCGCCCAGATCTCCTCGATCGCGCCCCGGTTCTCGGGGGCGTTCGCCACGGCCGGGTCGAGCGCGGCGGACAGCGCCGGGCGGAGGTCGGCCTGGTTCGCGGTCGCGGCGAGGATGTTGTTCGGCATCACCGAGAACAGGACCGACAGGAGCACCGCGGTGCCGAGCGTGCCGCCGATCTGGCGGAAGAACGTGGCCGACGACGTCGCCACGCCCATGTCCCGGGCCTCGACCGAGCCCTGCGACGCCAGGGTCAGCGACTGCATCACGGAACCGAGTCCGAGGCCGATGAGGAACATGCCGAGCATGAGGAACCAGAGCGGCCGGTCGATCGTCATGAAGGTCAGCACGACGTACCCGACCGACACCAGGAACGTACCGATCACCGGGAAGATCCGGTAGCGGCCGACGCGCGCGACGATCTGCCCGGAGGTGATCGACGCGATCATCAGGCCGCCGACGAGCGGGAGCGTCGCGAAGCCCGACTCGGTCGGGGTCAGGCCGACGACGATCTGCAGGTAGAGCGGGATCGTCAGCATGGCGCCGAACATGGCGAAGCCGACGAGGAACCCGATGACGGTCGCCATCGAGAACGTGCCGGAGCGGAAGAGCTTCAGCGGGATGATCGCGGCGTCGCCCATCCGCGACTCGACGAGCAGCAGACCGATCAGGCCGACGACGCCGACGACGTAGCACGCGATGGCGGCGGGGGAGCCCCAGCCCCACTCGCGGCCCTGCTCGGCGACGAGGAGGAGCGGCACGAGCGTCACGATGACGGCGGTGGCGCCCCACCAGTCGACCTTCGGCTTGTCGGCGTCCGAGTGCACCTTCGGCAGGTGCAGGAAGACGATCACCATGATGAGCGCGGCGACGCCGATCGGGACGTTGATGAGGAGCACCCAGCGCCAGCCGGTGATCCAGAGGATCTCGGCGGAGCCGGCGAGCAGCCCGCCGATGAGCGGGCCGATGACCGAGGAGATGCCGAAGACGGCGAGGAAGTACCCCTGGTACTTCGCCCGTTCCCGCGGCGCGAGGATGTCGCCCATGATCGCGAGCGGCAGCGACATCAGCGCACCGGCGCCGATGCCCTGCACGGCGCGGAAGCCGGCGAGCATGAGCATCGAGGTCGACATCGACGAGAGCACGGCGCCGAGGATGAACACCACGATGCCGAAGATGTACAGCGGCCGCCGGCCGAAGATGTCCGACAGCTTGCCGTAGATCGGCGTCGCGATCGTGGAGGTGATGAGGTACGCCGTCGTCACCCACGCCTGCTGGTCGAGCCCGTGCAGGTCGTCGCCGATCGTGCGGATGGCGGTACCGAACACCGTCTGGCCGAGGGAGGACAGGAACATGCCGGCCATGAGCCCGTAGATCACGAGGAGGATCTGGCGGTGGGTCATCAGCGGCTGCTGACCGGCGCCGGAGGGGGTGGAGCCTCCGGGAGCGTGCCGGCCGGGCTGCACCGGGACGGGTGCGGTGGCGGTCATCGGACTCCTTGCTTCGTACTGTGTAAGTTTGCAGACCGTGCAACGATACATCCGTTGTTTCCGGCAGGCAACCAAATGAGGGGCAGTACGCTGGCGGCGTGAGCGAGAGCCGGGACGACGCCGAACGTCGTCTGCGCGCCCAGCTCGACCGGCTCTGGGTCCGGCAGACGCTGCGGTCCTCGCTCATCGAGTCGCGCGGCGGACTCGACCCGACCGCGCGGGTCATCCTGCGCGCCGTCGACCAGGGCGGCGCGGTGCGCTCGACGGCGATCGCGGACGCGACCGGGCTGTCGCGCCCGGTGATCAGCCGACGTGTCGCGTCCCTCGTCGAGTCCGGGTACCTCGGCACCGAGCCGGACCCGGCGGACGGACGGGCGAGCCTGGTCTCCGTCGCACCGGCGGGCCGGGAGCTCCTCGACACGCTCGACGTCGCCGGGGCCGAGGTCTTCGACGACCTCACCCAGGCCTTCGACACCGGGGAACTGGGCACCCTCGCGGGACTGCTCGCACGGCTGAACGACCGCGCCGACACGGTGTCCGGCGTCGGCGCGCGGCCGGACCCCGACCCGGCCTGAGCGCGCGGCCCGCGTCCGCCACGCCGGCGGCGGCGGACGGGAGGCGCGGCGCGGCCCCGCCAGTCGGCCTCCTGCCTCCGTCCGGGACCGGCGCGTCGGCACCGGACCGACGGTGTCAGCGGGGCCCGACGTCACCGCGTGGTCCGCATCCGAGATACCGTTTCCGCATGAGCACGGACACCGCCACCACCACCGAGACCACCGACGAGGGGCCCGTGGTGACCTTCGCCGACCTCGGCCTGAGCGACCCGGTGCTCAAGGCCGTCAAGGACATCGGGTACGAGACGCCCTCCGCCATCCAGGAGGCCACCATCCCGACGCTGCTCGAGGGGCGCGACGTCGTCGGCCTCGCCCAGACCGGCACCGGCAAGACGGCGGCCTTCGCCCTGCCGATCCTGTCCCGGATGGAGTCCGGCAGCAAGGTGCCGCAGGCGCTCGTGCTGTCCCCGACGCGCGAGCTCGCCCTGCAGGTCTGCGAGGCGTTCGAGCAGTACGCGGCGCACATGAAGCACGTCCACGTCCTCCCCGTCTACGGCGGCCAGGCGTACGGCGTGCAGCTCTCGGCCCTGCGCCGCGGCGTCGACGTCGTCGTCGGCACGCCCGGACGCATCATGGACCACATCGCGAAGGGCACGCTCGACCTGTCCGAGCTGAAGTACCTCGTGCTCGACGAGGCCGACGAGATGCTGAAGATGGGCTTCGCGGAGGACGTCGAGACGATCCTCGCCGAGACCCCGGACGACAAGCAGGTCGCGCTGTTCTCGGCGACGATGCCCGCGCAGATCCGCCGCATCTCGCAGCAGTACCTGCACGACCCGTCCGAGATCACCGTCAAGACGAAGACCGCGACGGCCGCGAACATCACGCAGCGCTACCTCATGGTGTCGTACCCGCAGAAGGTCGACGCGCTCACCCGCATCCTCGAGGTCGAGGACTTCGAGGGGATGATCGTCTTCGTCCGCACGAAGAGCGAGACCGAGACCCTCGCCGAGAAGCTCCGCGCCCGCGGGTACGCCGCCGCGGCCATCAGCGGCGACGTCGCCCAGGCGCAGCGCGAGCGGACGGTCAACCAGCTCAAGTCCGGCAAGCTCGACATCCTCGTCGCCACCGACGTCGCCGCGCGCGGCCTCGACGTCGACCGCATCACGCACGTCGTGAACTTCGACATCCCGGTCGACATCGAGTCGTACGTGCACCGCATCGGCCGCACCGGACGCGCGGGCCGCAAGGGCGACTCGATCAGCTTCGTCACCCCGCGGGAGCGCCGTCTGCTCGCCGCCATCGAGCGGCACACCCGGCAGCCGCTCACGCAGATGCAGCTGCCGACGATCGAGGACGTCAACGAGACGCGCCTCACGCGCTTCGACGACGCGATCACCGCGGCGCTCGAACAGCAGGACCGCATCGCCGCCTTCCGGGACGTCATCGCGCACTACGTCCGGAACCACGACGTCCCGGCCGACGACGTCGCCGCCGCGCTCGCCGTGGTGGCGCAGGGCGACTCGCCGCTGCTGCTCGACCCCGCGGACGACGAGCTGCGGAACCAGGTCGAGCGCGACGGACGCCGTGGCGACCGCCGCGACCGTGACGACGACCGGGGACGCGGCGACCGTGCCGACCGCGGTCCGCGCCGCTCGCAGCCGATGACGGCGTACCGGATCGAGGTCGGCCGCCGCCACCGGGTCGAACCGCGCCAGATCGTCGGCGCGCTCGCGAACGAGGGCGGACTGCGCCGCGACGACTTCGGTGCGATCCAGATCCGGCCGGACTTCTCGATCGTCGAGCTGCCGGCCGACATGGACCCCGGCGTGCTCGACCGCCTGTCGGACACCCGGATCAGCGGGAAGCTCATCGAGATCCGGCCGGACCGCCGTGGTGGCGTCCGGCGGACCGACCGTGACGACCGTGGCCCGCGAGGTCCGCGTCGCGACCGCGACGGCGGCGGGTACGACCACGACGACCGGGGCGGGCGCGGGTACGACCGCGACGACCGCGGTGACCGGGGCGGCCGCGGGTACGACCGTGACGACCGGGGGCCCCGCAAGCCGCGGCACTGACGCGGCCGGCGCGCCTCCCGTCCGCCGCGACCGGACGCGCGCCGGCGCGCCTCCCGTCCGCCGCGGAGCGGACGCGTGCCCGCGCGGTTGCGGAGTCACGCAGATCCGCTGCGCGCACCGCACGATCCCGTCCGGAGCCACCCGGCGGTGCTGGGATGTGCGCAGCCGCGGCGCAGGGAAGCCGCGGGGACGACAGGGGTCGATCGTGTACAGAGCAGTACTCACCGCCGCGGCCACCGCGGCGCTGGTGATCGGGGGAGTGTCGCCCGCTGTGGCCGCTCCGTCGTCGGCGCTCCCGGGAGCACCGACGTCCGTCCAGGTCAGCGGAGCCGGCGACGGCGCGACGCTCACGTGGAGCCCACCGCGTTCCGGCGCCACGCCGACCGGCTGGCGCGTGACCGTCTCGCCGGGTGCGGGACAGCCGGGCCACGGGGTCGAGCGGCTGCCGGCCACCGCACGGTCGGACCGCTTCGGCTCGATCCGGGCGGGTACCACGTACCGGTTCTCGGTCCGCGCGACGACCTCGCGCGGCGCAGGGCCGGAGGTCCGCGTCCGCTACACCGCGCCGAAGAACACCGCCGTCGCGCAGTCGCTCTTCGCACTCGACGCGTCCGGCGCGCTCGTGCGCTTCCCGACGACCGGCAGGGGCGCACCCCGCACGGTCGCGGCGGCCGCCGCGGGCTACACCGCCGACGACATCGGGGACGTGTTCGTGCCCTCCGCCGACGGCACGTCGATCCTGTTCCACCCGGCGGGAGGCGGCGCCCCGCGAGTGCTCGCGACCGGGCTGCACCTGACGCCGGACCTGCGTTCGGACGTCGCGGGCAACCTCTACTGGGTCGACTCGGTGTCGGGGGCGATCACGAAGCTGCCGGTCAAGGGCGCCCCGACCGTCGTCCTGCCGTCGCGGGGATCCTACTGGGCCGTCGGGCGTGACGGCACCGTCTCCGCGTGGTCGGCGACGCTGACGGGGGGCACGGTCGTGTCGGCATCGCCGCAGGGCGTCGTGCGGACCCGGACGGTCGGGCCCGCGAACGACATGGCGATCGGGTACCCGAACGGTCTGCTCGCCGACGGGAAGGGCACGCTGTACCTCGGCTTCACCGCGACCGGCGGGTCCGGGTACCACGGCTGGTGGTCGCTCCCCGCGGGCTCGTCGACCCTCACGAACGTGCCGGTGCCGGTCCGCTACCGGTACAGCGCCGTGAACCAGGACTCGCTGATCCTCGGGCAGTCCGCCGAGTGGTGCGCCGCGATCGCCGAGTCGTCACCGATCAAGACCTGCGTGGCGGACCACACCGTCACGCACCTGCTCGCGGCCGACGCATCCGGGCGCGTCACCGACACGGTGACCAGCGGGCTGCAGGTGCCGTCGAACGGGGTGTGGCTCGGGGCGGCGGACACCGCGGGCGACCTCTTCGTGGACGCGACGGAGCGGACGCCCGGCCTCTGGCGGGTCCCCGCCGCCGGCGGGGCGGCGCAGCGGCTCTCCGGCGGGCAGTTCACCCGGCTGCTGGTGATCTGAGGCCACCTGCCACCGGACGGGAGGCGCGTCGCGGTCCGGCGCCGCGCCTCCCGTCGCCGGCTCGGTCGGCGCGCCCCGCGCAACGCCCCGCGTTGCCGCTGAGCGGGGCACGCCGGTCCGTCACCCCGCCAGCCCGGCGACCGTGCGGCGGCAGACCTCGTCCCACGGCGTCGGCTCGATGCCGAAGTGCGCGCGGGCCGCGGAGTCGTCGAGCAGGTAGGGGCGGGTGAACTGGTAGGTGAGGTCGGCGACCTCGCGCATGACCGGGACCACCAGGCCCACGCCCCGGACCAGCCCGGCCGGCAGCCCCCGCACCGGTACCGGCGGTCTGCCCGCAGCTGCGAGCACGTCGGTGAGCGCCTGCGCCTGCGTCCGCGACGGGTTGGACGGGACGAGCCAGGTGCGGCCGTGCGCCGTCGCGTCCGCCGCGGCGGCGACGAGCGTCCGGGCGACGTCGAGCACGTCGGTGAACGTGTGCGGTACGTCGGTCCGACCCATCATCGTGACCGCCCTGCCCTCGAGCGCACGGGGGAGGACCCGGGTGACGTGGCCGTTCGCGCCGACGCCCGGACCGACGTAGTCGGCCCCGCGGACCTCCACCGCCCGGAGGCGTCCGGACTCGTGCGCCGCACGGGAGTCCGCCCACATCCGCGCCCGGAGCACGCCCTTGTGGTCGGTGGCGGCGTCCGGCAGGTCCTCGCGCATCGGACCGTCGACGGGGCCGTACGGGTACAGGTTGCCGGTGATCGCGTACACCGCGCCGGTCCGCTCGGCGGTGCGGAGCAGTGCGCCGGCCAGGGGCGGCCAGACGCGCTCCCACTGCGTGTAGTCGCCGGGGTTGGCGCAGTTGTACAGCGCCACGGCCCCCTCGGTCCGTCGGGTGAGCGCGTCCGCGTCGGACGCGTCGAGTGCGACGTGCTCGGCGCCGGCGAGCCCGGTGTCCCGGCCGGAGCGGGAGACGATCGACACCCGCTCCCCGCGCTCGACGAGGACGGCGGCGACGTGCCGACCGACGGGGCCGGCCCCGACGACGACGTGGTGTTCGGACATGGTTCCTCCGGGTTCGGGTGGCGCTCGAGTCGTTGCGAGAGCGGTGCTCTCGGAACGAGTGTGGACCGCTTCGTCAGAAATTGCAAGAGCAGTGCTCTCGTTTGTGCGCGGTGCTCTCCGGTGGCATGGTGGACGGATGCCAGAGAACGACCGTCCGGCGCCGACCGCCCGAGCGCTCGCGCGGGAGACGGTGCACGCGGCCATCCTCGCCGCGGCCCGTTCCCGCCTCACCGACGAGGGGCCCGGCCAGCTCAGCCTCCGAGCCGTCGCGCGGGACGTCGGCATGGTGTCCTCGGCGGTGTACCGCTACTTCCCGAGCCGCGACGACCTGCTCACCGCGCTCCTCGTCCTCGACTACGACGAGCTCGGCGCCGCCGTCGAGGCCGCCGACGCGGCGGTGCCCCGGGAGCGGTACCGCGCCCGGTGGACGGCCGCGTGCCGCGCCATCCGCACCTGGGCGGTCGGTCACCCGGGGGACTTCGCGCTGCTCTACGGATCGCCGGTCCCCGGGTACGTGGCGCCGCAGGACACCATCGAGCCGGCCTCGCGGACCACGCACGTGCTGCTCCGCATCGTCACCGAGACCTGGAACAGCGGCCGGGCGGTCGGCCCGGTGACGGCGGTCGCGGCCGGGCGCGCGGGCGACTCCGGGCGCGCGGCGGGCGACTCCGGGCGCCCGGCGGGCGACTCCGGGCGCGCGGCGGGCGGGTCCGCCCGCGCGGCGGTGGCGGACGCGATCGCCTACGTCGAGGCGCGCGGCTTCACCGAGGGCCCGCCGGTCGAGGTCGTCGTCCGGACGCTGATGGCGTGGACCACCGTGTTCGGGGTGCTCTCGTTCGAGCTGTTCGGACACGCGGTCGGGTCGGTCAGCGACCCGGCGCTGTACTTCGACGAGGTGGCCAGCCGGTTGGCGGACGACCTCGGCCTGCCACCCGACGGCGCGCTCGAGGACTGACCCCGGGCCTGCGCGAGGACCGGCACGCGCTCCGCCGTGTCTCCGCTCCGGGATGCGCGCAGGACACACGTCGTCGATCCCCCGATCGGGGTGGCCCGCGGACAGGCCGACACGTCCTACGGTAGACAGGCCAGTACGCGGCGTCCTCACCAGCGTCGTGCGGCAGCAGCAGGAAGGGTGCCGATGACCGCGATCGACGTGAGCCGCCAGGACCGGCGACGGCTCAGCACCGGCACGTCGAGACGACGGATCGTGACCGTCCGCACCGTCGCACTGCTCGCGTCGGTCGCCGGGCTCAACTACGTCGTGTGGCGCTGGGCCGCCTCGGTCAACTGGCACTCGTGGTGGATCGCCGTGCCGCTGATCCTCGCCGAGACCTACAGCGTGATCGACTCGCTGCTGTTCGCGTTCGGGGCGTGGCGGCTGCGCGAGCGCGGGGAACCGCCGACGAAGCCGAGCACCGACGTCACGGTCGACGTCTTCATCACCACGTACAACGAGCCGGTGGACCTGGTCCTCCGGACCGCGCGGGCCGCGAAGGCGATCACCCACCCCCACGAGACGTGGATCCTCGACGACGGCAACCGCCCGGAGATGCGCGCCGCCGCCGAGTCGCTCGGCATCGGGATCATCACGCGCGGCGCGGACTGGGTGGACCGCCCCCGGCACGCGAAGGCCGGCAACCTCAACAACGCGCTCCTCGCCACCCAGGGCGAGTTCCTCCTCATCCTCGACGCCGACCAGGTGCCGGAGCCGTCGATCCTCGACCGCACCCTCGGGTACTTCAAGGACCCGCGGATGGCCCTCGTGCAGACCCCGCAGTGGTTCGAGAACGTGCCGGAGGAGGACCTGCTCGGCAGCCAGGCGCCGCTGTTCTACGGACCGATCCAGCAGTCGAAGGACGGCTGGAACGCCGCGTTCTTCTGCGGGTCGAACGCCATCCTCCGGCGCGAGGCGCTCATGCAGCTCGGCGTCACCCGCTACGTCCGCGAGGTCGAGACGTCGGTGCGGCGCACGCTGGGGACGTCCCGCACGCTCCTCGCCAGGGCACGCGAGACCGAGACCGACCCGCGCGTCCTCGCCGCGCTCGACGAGGCCGAGGCGGTCGTCGACCGCGCCCGCGAGCAGGTCCAGCGCGGTGAACCGCTCGGCGACGTCACGTACGAGTTCCAGCGCGGCATCGACGCGATCGCCTTCCGCTTCGCCCGGTCCGACCTCGACGCCGTGCGACGGGACCTGCAGGAGCTCGCGGCCATGTCGACCGAGGCGGACACCTTCGCGGGCCTCGACGACGCCGCGCTCGACGTGCTCGGGCAGCGCGACGCCTCGCCGGTCGCCGCGATCGAGTCGATCGCCGTCCTCGCCCGCGCGCTCGACGTCAACCGCGACGACGAGGCGCAGCCGATCATGCCGCTGGCGACGATCTCGGTCACCGAGGACATGGCCACCGCGATGCGCCTGCACGGCCTCGGCTGGCGGTCCGCGTACCACGACGAGATCCTCGCGAAGGGTCTCGCGCCCGAGGACCTGCCGACCATGCTCGTCCAGCGGCTCCGCTGGGCGCAGGGCACCATGCAGGTCTTCTTCCGCGAGAACCCGCTCGTGCAGAAAGGGTTGTCCTGGGGGCAGCGGCTCATGTACTTCTCGACCATGTGGAGCTACCTGTCCGGGTTCGCCGCCATCGTCTACATCGCGGCACCGGTGCTCTGCCTGTCCTTCGGCGTCGTGCCCGTGCAGGCCTACAGCGTCGACTTCTTCGCCCGGCTCATCCCGTTCCTCGTGCTCAACCAGCTCCTGTTCTGGGTGGTCGCCGCCGGGAGGCCGACGTGGCGCGGCCAGCAGTACTCGCTCGCGCTGTTCCCGGTCTGGATCGAGTCGGTGACGAGCGCGTTCGAGAACGTGTTCCGCGGCAAGCCGCTCGGGTTCCGGGTCACGCCGAAGGTGCGCGACGAGGCCGACCAGAAGCCCCGCTGGGACCTCGTCCGCCCGCAGCTCGTCGCGATGGGGGCGCTCGTCGCCGCGCTGGTGCTGATCGGCATCCGCTACCTGACCGGACAGGCCTCGGGCATCGCGCCGCTCGTCAACACCGCGTGGGTCGTCTTCGACCTCTTCATCTTCAGCATCGTGATCCGCGCCGTCCTGTACCGGGGGCCGGGGACGCCGCAGTCCGGACACGAGTCGAGCACCGTCGGAGGTCCCCTGTGAGCACACGTCGCACCGTCTTCGACGTCCCGGCCACGGTGGAGTCGCTGGACGAGGTGCAGGACCGCTTCGCCGTGTGGTGGGACGCGCTCGGCATCGACGACGTCCGGCTCCGCTTCGGCCTCGAGACGGCGCTCGCCGAGATCGCCGCCAACATCGTGGAGCACACCCGGCGCACCGACCGTGAGACGGGGCGGCGCTACACGGTGGAGCTCGACGCCGACGACCGCGAACTCGTGGCCGTGCTGACGGACAACGGGCTCCCCGCCGACGTCGACCTGGCGGCGGTGACGATGGCCGACGTCGACGAGGAGAGCGGTCGGGGGCTCGCGCTCGCGATCGCAGCGCTCGACCGGCTGGAGCACCGGCACGAGGGCGGGCACAACATCTGGACGCTGGCGTGCTCGCGATGAGGCAGCAGGCGGCGAGGGCCGTCGCGCTCCTCGTCGTGGTCGCCACCCTGGCGCTCGGCGGTGCGCTCCCGGCCTCGGCGGTGCCCGCGACGACCAGCGCGGCGGCCACCTCGGCGGCGGCGACGACCACGACCGGGGCGGCGGTGACGCCGCCGGACGGCAGGGCCTGGTTCGGTCCGGACCTCGACTGGGGTGACGACGCGCCCGACGGCTACGAGGGCCGCCTCGGCGCGACCCCGTCGATGTACGGCGTCGAGATCGCGTACCCGCTCGACCGACCCGCCCGGAAGGAGTTCCTCCGGGCGACCCGGGCCGCGGCGGCGCAGGGCGCGGTCCTCGTGGTGAGCCTGGAGCCCGACCGGTCGCTGCGGTCCCTCACCGCGGCGGACGCCCGTGCCGCGAACCGGCTCCTCGAGGAGGTCCACGACCAGTACGAGACGCAGGTGCTCGTGCGGTTCGCGCCGCAGATGAACGGGACGTGGGTGCGCTGGGGGCAGCAGCCGACCCAGTTCGTCCGGGCCTTCCGCGCCCTCGCCACCGCGGTGCACGCGGGCGACTCGGAGGCTCGGATGGTGTGGTCGCCGTCGTACGGAGCCGGGTACCCGTTCGGGGAGTCCGCCGGGCGGCTACGGGACCTGTCCGCGACGGACGTCGCACGGCTCGACACCACCGGCGACGGCGAGCTGACGGCCGCCGACGACCCGTACCAGCCCTACTGGCCGGGCGACGCCGCGGTCGACTGGGTCGGGCTCTCCGCCCTGTACTTCGGCAAGGGGAAGTCGACCGAGGCCGCCGGACGGGCGGTCCCGCTGACGCGCAACGACGTGCCGGAGGCCGGCGAGGTCGAGGCGCGCTTCGACGAGACCTGGGGGTACCAGGAGCGGCAGCCGGGGACGTTCTACGACCGGTTCGCGGTCACCGACGACCGGCCGATGCTGCTCGACACCGGAGCGCTGTACGACCACGCCCTGCGCGGCGATCCCGAACTGACCGTCAAGCAGGCGTGGTGGCGGCAGGTGATCGCCGCCGTGCAGGACCGCCCCCTCGTCCGCGGCGTGACCTTCCTCGAGACGAACCGCCGTGAGCCCGAGGCCGGCAACCGGGTCGCCGACTGGCGGAACACGGCCGATCCGGGCATCGCCGGGTCGTTCCGCACCGACCTCGAGCGCGCCGACCACTTCGTGTCCGGTCCGGTGACGGAGCGGGTGACGCCGCAGCAGGGCGCCGCGGCGATCAGCCAGGAGTACGAGACCGGCGGCGACCAGATGGCGTGGATCGTCTGGTGCGCCTTCGGGCTCGCCGTGGCGTTCCTGCTCAGCGGCCTGGTCGGCCGGCTGCTGCCGAGCTGGCGCTACCCGGACAACGGCAAGCCGGGACGCGACCTCCGGCTCGACCTGTTCCGCGGGTTCATCATCCTCGCCGTGGTGATCACGCACATCGAGATCGGCGGCCCGTACTCGTTCATCACGCTGCACGCCACCGGGGCGATCACGGGCGCGGAGATGTTCGTGTTCCTCTCCGGCATGGTGCTCGGCATGACCTACCCGTTCGCGATCAAGAAGTTCGGTGAGCGGGCCGCGGCGGTCGGCGCGTGGAAGCGGGCGCGGAAGCAGTACCTCGTCACGCTCGGGGTGATCCTCGTGGTCTTCGCGATGAGCTTCGTGCCGTTCCTGAACACCGACGCGATCACCACCTTCACGGACCGCGGCACCGGCACCGGCGGCGTCGGCGCCGAGGGGCGGGTGTACGACCTCTACCCGAACGCGATGCAGCTGCTGGCCTACCCGCCGCCCTGGTTCGCGATCCGGCAGTTCCTGCTGCTCGAGATGGGGCCGTGGCCGTTCAACATCATGGGCCTGTTCGTGGTGCTGAGCCTGTTCATCCCGGTGTTCATGTGGGTGATCCGACGCGGGTACTGGTGGGCGCTGCTCGTCGTCAGCTGGGCGCTCTACGCGTTCCAGGTCGTGAACCCCGACTTCCGGCCGCTGGACTCCCAGTTCGAGTCGGTCTTCCCGCTCCTGACCTGGCAGGTCGTCTTCACGCACGGACTCGTCCTCGGGACCTACCGGCGGCAGATCATCGGGGCGCTGACCGGGCGGCTCGGCAAGGTCCTCGTCGGGGTCGGCGTCGTCGGCTACGCGCTCTTCCTGGTGTACGTCTGGGCGGCCCACCAGTACGGGTTCACGCCGGCACCGTTCCCCGCGACGATGTACGAGGACCTGTACAACACGGCCTACCAGCGCGTCGACCTGCAGTGGGGCCGGCTCGTCGACATCCCGTTCTTCGCGATCGTGTCGTACGCGATCCTCACGGTGTTCTGGAAGCCGATCGCCACGGTCATCGGGTGGCTGTGGATCCCGATCGGGCAGGCGAGCCTCTACGTGTTCGTGTGGCAGGTGTTCTTCGCGCTGGCGATCGCCTCGATCCCGGGCGTCGACTGGTACAACGGCTGGATCGGCTTCGCGGCGCACAGCGCGCTGATCCTGCTGGTCTGGTACATGATCCGGAAGCGGTTCCTCTTCTCGGTCATCCCGCGCTGACGCGCGTTCGTAGCGGACGGGAGGCGCGGTGCGGGCCCGCACCGCGCCTCCCGTCCGCTAGATGGTGGCGCCCACCCCGTCGGAGCCGTACTGCGCGCTCAGCGCGCGCCGCAGCACCTTCCCGCTCGGCCCGAGCGGCAGCGACTCGACCACGTGGTAGACCCTCGGGTGCTTGTACGCGGCGACCCGCTCGCGGACGAAGGCGTCGACCGCACCCGTGTCCGTCGCACCCTCGCGCAGGACCACGGCGGCGTGCACCTCCTGCCCCTGCACCGGGTGCTCGACCCCGAACACGGCGGCGGAGGCGACGTCCTCGTGCCGGTGCAGCACCGACTCGACCTCGGACGGGTAGACGTTGTACCCGTTGCGCAGGATGAGGTCCTTCTTCCGGTCCACGATCGTCACGTAGCCGTCGTCGGACAGCAGCCCGACGTCGCCGGTGCGCAGCCAGCCGTCGGCCGTCGCGTCCGCGGTCGCCGCATCGTCGTCGAGGTAGCCCATGAAGAGGTTGTGCCCCCGCACCACGATCTCCCCGGTCTCGCCGACGGGCAGCGGCTCGATGCGTCCCTCGACCTCGGCGTCCGCGATGACCACGTCGACGCCCCAGATGGCGGGTCCGACGCTGCCGGCACGGCTCGGGACGCCGCGCGGGTTCACCGAGATGACGGGGGAGGTCTCGGTCATGCCGTAGCCCTCCTGGATCGGGGAGCGGAAGGTGGTCTCGAAGCGCTCGAGCACGGCCGACGGCAGCGCGGCACCCCCGGAGACGGCCCAGCGGAAGGGGGGTCGCTCGGGGTGTGTCCGGCTGGCCTCGAGCAGCGCGATGAACATCGTCGGCACACCGAGGAACGCGGTCACCCGCTGGTCGACGCAGAGCGCGAGCGCCGTCGTCGCGTCGAAGCGGGGGAGGAGCACGATCGTGGCGCCCCGCCGGAGGGTGGTGTTCATCACGACGGTCTGCCCGAAGGTGTGGAAGAGCGGCAGACCGCCGAAGACGACGTCGTCCTCGCGGAGGTCGAACAGGTCGATGATGCACACGTTCGCCTGCTCGACGAGTGCGAAGTGCGACCCGACGGCGCCCTTCGGCAGACCGGTGGTGCCGCTGGTGAACAGGACGGTCGCCGGGTCGAGCGGGTTCGTCCCGACGACGGCGTCGAGCGGGTCCCCCGCGCCGGCGAGGTCGGCCAGGGTCAGCGCCGGGGCGGGGGCGCCCTCCGGGACGGGCCCGACCCCGACGACGAGCGCGTCCGTGTCCGCGGCGGCCGGCCCCGCCTCGGGGAGCACCGAGCCCGACACGATGAGCACGGCGGCGCCGGAGGTCCGCAGCACGTGCGTGATCTCCTCGCGCTTGAAGAGCAGGTGGATCGGCACGACGACCGCTCCGAGCGACAGGACCGCGAAGTAGGCGACGATGAACTGCGGGACGTTCGGCAGCATCACCGCGACCCGGTCGCCCCGCTCGACACCGTGGGCGCGGAGTCCGCCCGCCGTCGTGCGGACCTGCTCCCACAGCTCGCCGTAGCTCAGCTGGTGCAGGCCGTCCGGCAGCGCGGTCACGACGGCGGTCTTGTTGCGGTGCCGACGGGCGCCCTCGACGACGATGGTCGCGACGTTGAGGGTCCCCAGTCCGAGTCCGTTCATGACCCCGACGCTACCGAGGTGGCTCCGCGTCCGGCCGGACACGACCTCACGCGCTCAGCGACACCTCACGCCCGTCTGGGCCCGTGAGGTGTCGCTGAGCGCGTGGAGTGGTGCAGAGGTGTCCGGCCGGGACGGGCGGGTCAGCGCGCCGTGACCGCGAGCGGCTGCGGGTCCACCGGGTCCGGCGGCACCGGCAGCGAGCCGCGGACCTGGTTCTGCGCCTGGCAGTCGCTCGTGCAGTTCGTCGCACCCTGCGACAGCTCGACCGCGTCCTCGCCGAGCACGCCGCCCATGCGGCCACCCGGCTGCACGGTCCACGTCGTCGTGGTGGCGGTCTGCGAGGTCTTCGTCGCGACCTGCGGGCTGTCCTTCCCGAGCAGCATCTGGTGCGCGCCGCTGCCGGAGGCGACCGCCGCGACGCCGTCGCCGAAGTTGATCTTCCCGGTGTACGGGTTCGTGAAGTAGAACAGCCCCGCACCGAGCGTGTGGGTGAACGTGACCGGCTCGGCGAACTCGGTCTCCATCTGGAAGATGCCGCCCTGCGCGCCGTCCTTCGCCTGCACCTTGAGCTTGCCGGCGCCGGTGGCGAAGATCGCGACGAGGGTGTCGTCCCGCACCTCGAGCGACGACAGCCTGGTGCCGGCGAGCTGGGCCGGGGTGAGTGACGGCACCTTCGACGCGAACACGACGGTGGGCTTCGTCACCATGCGCTGCGTGTCGGGAGCGCCGGTGAGCGTGTAGTCGTGGACGCCGAGGTCCGCGACCCGGATGTCGAAGCCGTTGTGCTTGCCGCGGACGGCGATGGTGCCCGAGACGGCGGTGTCGCGGAGCCGGTACTCGCGGCCGACAGCGGGGTTGGTGGTGACGCCGTTCACGGTGACGGCGTAGTCGCCGCCCGTCGAGGTCTTGCCGGACGCGTTCGCGGGGGAGACCCCGACGAGGGCCGCCGCGGCGACGGCGCCGAGGGCGATGGCGGTTGTGGCGGCGAGGCCGACGGAGCGGTGGCGCGTGCGCTGGGTGTGCATGGGGTGCCTCCTGGGGGCGACGGGGAGCGGGTGCGTCCCTCGGGACGATCGTCGCCGCCCGCGCCGTCCGACACCATCGGACCTTGGTACTAGTACCCGTTCACCAGCCGTGGTCGCGCGCCCACAGCGCCGCGCTCGTCCGGTCCGCGACGCCGATCCGCCGGAACAGCGACCCGGCGTGCACCTTCACGGTCCGCTCCGCGATGCCGAGCTCCGTGGCGATCTGCCGGTTCGACATCCCCCTGGCGATGCGCACGAGCACGTCCCGCTCCCGCGGCGGCAGCTCGGGGCCGCGGTGCGCGGGTGCGGCGCCCGGCAGCAGGGCCCGGGCGACGCGGGGGTCGACGGGCGCCTCGTCGCGGGCGGTCGACCGCACCGCGGCCACCACGTCCTCCGGCGCCGCGTCCTTGAGCAGGTAGCCGGTGGCCCCCGCCGTCAGGGCGGCGCGGACGCGGTCGTCGTCGGAGAACGTCGTGAGGACGAGCACCCGCACGTCGGGCTGCTCCACCCGGAGGCGCCTCGTCGCCTCCACGCCGCCGGCGCCGGGCATCGACAGGTCCATCACGACGACGTCGGGGCGGAGCTCTGCGGCGCGGTCGACGGCCTCCTCGCCGGTGGCCGCCTCCCCGACGACCTCGCAGTCCGCGGTGGTGCCGAGCACGGCGCGCAGACCCTGCCGCACCAGGGCGTGGTCGTCCACGAGCAGGACCCTCACCGGATGGCCTCCGTGTCCGCCGGCAGCGTCAGCTCCCAGCGCGTCCCGGCACCGGGGGCGGTGGACAGGAGCAGGCCGCCTCCGGTGTCCTCCGCGACCTCGCGGAGCAGCGTGGTGCCGAGGTGACCGCTGCGGGCCGGTCCGGACAGCAGGGCGGGGTCGAAGCCGGACCCGTCGTCGGACACCGTCACCCGCAGTCCGGTGCCGACCGGCAGCACGCGGACGTCGATGCGCTCGGCGCCGGCGTGCTTCACCGCGTTCCACACCGCCTCGCGCACGAACCGGACGACCGCGGTGAGCGCGGCGGGGGAGGCGTCGACGTGGTCGGGCACCTCGACGACGGTCGCGACGCCGGCCGCCCGGGCCCGGGCGCAGGCGTCGTCGATCGCCGCCCCGAGCCCGTCGCGACCGGGGGCGGCGGGGCGGATCGTCGCCATCGAGGTCCGCAGCGACGACACGGCCGCCCGCAGCGACGCGGCGGCCTCGCGGGTCTCGGGGACGGCCCCGAGGGACAGCGCCAGCCCGGCGACGTCCTGCACCGGGCCGTCGTGCAGCTCCCCGGCGAGCCGGCGGCGCTCGGCGGCCTCGGCGTCGAGGGCCCGTCCGAGCAGGCGTTCCCGCAGACGCTGCCCGGAGCGGATCCGGACGAGCAGCCAGAGCAGCAGGGGCACGAGCAGCGCCAGCACGACCCCGACCGTCCCGAAGGCCAGCGCTGCGAACGCGGCCCGCAGGTCGGCGGCCCGTGCGAGCACCTGGTCGTACGGCCGGTACGCCTCGAACAGGAGCGGTTCGCCCGACGGGGTGTGCACCGCCTGGTACGCCTCGAGGAGCGGTCCCTGCCCGCGCTCGTACCGGTTCTCCGGCTCGTCGAGGTCCGACACCTCGGCGTCCGACCGGTCGGTCCGCAGCGCTTCGAGGTCCTCGTCGGACAGCGGGAAGCGCTCGCCCACCAGCCGGGGCTCGTCCGACCAGAGCACGGTGCCGTCCGCCGCCCACAGCTTCATGCGCACGGTGGACCCGGCGCTCCGCTCGCCGACGAGCGCGTCGTCGAGGCGGGCGCGGGCCGCCGCCCGGTCCGCCGCGGCGGCGCCGCGGTCCGCGACGGCGTCCGTGAGCGCGGGCTCGACGACCACGCGGGCGAGGGCGGCGGTGTCCCGGGTCGCGTCCCGCACCGCGAACGTCTCGGCGACCCGCCGCGACACGAGCGTCCCCGCGGCGGCGACCCCGGCCCCGCCGACGAGGGCCGCCACCACGACCCCGGCCAGGACCCGACGCCACGGGGTGCGCCCGGCGCGGCGCCGCGGGTCGGGCCCGACCAGCGTGACGGGCGCCGGCAGCGCGGCGGGCGCCGGGAGCGCGGCGGTGTCCGACGACCGTTGTCCTTGCACCCAGCCACCGTAACCGGCGCGCGACCACCAGGTGGGGCCTGCGGCCTGGAGGCGCGGTGCGGGCCGGCACCGTCCCTCCAGGCGGCGTGCTGGTGGGTCAGGCGACGGCCGCCGTCCGCGGCGTCGCCGCGAGCGCCTCGCGTACCGAGCCCCAGGCGGCAAGCCGCGCGCGCACCGCCTCGTCCCGCTCGTCGGCGAGGGCCGTCGCGTGCGCCCGCTCGAGCACCGCGTCGATGACCACACGCCGGCCGCTCCGCGTCGAGGCGATCGCCGCCTCCACCATCGCGAGGCTCATCACGTTGCCGTGCACCTCGCCGTCCGGCACGGTTCCGTCGCGCACGGCCCGTACGAACGCGGACAGCGCGCCCGCGATCTCCTGGCCGACACCGGGAGCGCCCTCCGGGCTGCCGGGCGTGCCGTCGAGATCGCTCGACGGGTCGTGGTCGCCGTCCCACAGCGCCGTGCCGCCGGGGCCGGAGGCGCGCCAGTCGCCGTTCCAGGACGTCTCGGCGCCGGGTGCGCACCACGAGCCGTCGTACACGTAGCGGACGTCGTCCTCGAAGGCGAAGACCGCCGCCGCGGCCGCGTCCCCGCGGTACCAGGACCACGACGGGTTCCACGACTCGCAGTAGACCGACACCGGGTCCCGCTCGAGCACGTAGCGGGCGGAGTCGAACGCGTGGATCGCCATGTCGAGGAGGAGCACGTCGTCCATCTCCTCGCGGAAGCCGCCGAAGTGCGGGGCCTTGGCGAAGCGCGTGCTGAGGCTCCCGACACCGCCGAGGCCGCGGACGTGCTGCCGGAACGCGACGAGCTGGTCGTTGTACCGACGGGACTGGGAGACCATGAACAGCTTCCCGGTGACCTCGGCGGCGCCGGCGAGCGACAGGGCCTCGGACACCGTCTGCGCGGCGGGCTTCTCGCCGAGGACCGGGAGGCCGGCCCGCAGCGCCTCGGTCGTCACCGGGTGGTGGGCGACCGGGACGGTGATGTCGAGCACGGCTTCCGCACCGGTCTCGGCCGCGAGGGCGGTGAGGTCCGTCCCGACCGGGATCGCCGGGTCGCCGGCGACGGCGGCACCGGCCCGGGCGGCGTCGAGGTCGAGGTCGACGATGCCGACGAGCTCGACGTCGGGGTCGGCGGCGACCGTGGCGAGCCAGGCGCGGCCCATGCCGCCGGCGCCGACCTGGACGACCCGCAGGGCGCTCACGCGGAGACCGCTTCCGGTGCGTCGTCGAACGGCCCGCGGTAGTGCTGGCCGTCGAAGTACTCGCCGAGGTCGTACCGGCGCAGGGTCGGCAGCTCGCGCTCCCGCTCCGGCCGCGCCCACTCCGCGCCGTTCGCCACCACGCGCCGGACGTCCGGGTGGTGGTACACGGGGAAGTCCTGGTCGCCGGGGGAGAAGTAGAAGATCTTCCCGAGGCCGCGGCGGTACGTCATGCCGCTGCGGAACACCTCGCCCCCGGTGAACCCGGAGATGAAGACCAACTCGTCCGGGGTCGGGACGTCGAAGTACTCGCCGTACATCTCCTGCTCGGGGATGACGATCGGGTTCGGGACGCCGCGCGTGATCGGGTGCTGCGGGTCCACGGTCCACACGAGCTCCTGGTCGTGCTCGCTCCGCCACCGCAGCGTGCAGGTGGTGCCCATGAGCTTGCCGAAGATCTTCGACCAGTGGCCGGAGTGCAGGACGACGAGCCCCATGCCGGACAGGACGTGCTTGTGCACCCGGTCCACGACGGCGTCGTCCACGTCGGCGTGCGCGGCGTGCCCCCACCACGTCAGGACGTCGGTCTCGGCGAGGACGTCGTCGGTGAGGCCGTGCTCGGGCTCCTGCATCGTGGCGGTGCGGACGACGGCGTCCGGCAGGTTCTCACGGATGCCGTCGGCGATCGCGCCGTGCATGCCGTCCGGGTACCGCTCGGCGACGTGCTGCTCGACCTGCTCGTGGACGTTCTCGCCCCAGACGGTGATGCGCAGGGGGGTGGTGGTCATGGTGTGCCTCTCTGAGGGATGGGTCGTGTCGGGGTCGGTCGGGACGACCGTCACTTGACGGCTCCGCCGAGCGCGCCGGCGGAGATGTACCGCTGCGCGACGACGAGGAGGACGGCCGCCGGCAGCGACGCGAGGACGGACGTCGCCATCACGGGCCCCCAGTTGGTGACGTTCGAACCGATGTAGTTGTAGATGCCGAGCGTGATCGGACGGACGGCGTCCGTCGACGTCAGGGTGAGGGCGATGAGGAAGTCGCCCCAGGCGCCGAGGAAGGTGAACAGCGCCGCGGTGACGATGGCGTTCCGGCTGATCGGCAGGACGATCGACACGAATGCCCGGAGGTCGCTCGCGCCGTCGACGAGCGCGGCCTCGACCAGGCTCGGCGGGATGGACTCCATGAACGCCCGCATGAGCAGCACGGCGAAGGGTACCTGGACGGCGCTGTCCGCCAGGATCAGGCCGACGTAGCTGTTGAGGAGCCCCACGTTGTTGAACAGCGTGTAGAGGGCGTTCGCGATGACGATGCCCGGGATCATCTGGGTGATGAGCAGCACGAGCAGGAACGCCCGCGTGCCGCGCATCCGGAAGCGGGCCAGCCCGTACGCGGCCGGTGTGGCGATCGCGAGCGTGAGCACGACGGTGCCCAGGCCGATGACCATGCTCGAGACGAAGTTCCGACCCTGCTGCGCGAACGCGGCCCGGTAGCCGTCGAAGGTCGGGTTCCAGGGGAACCAGGTCGCGGTGGCGGCGCCCGACGTGGCCTGCAGGCTGGTGTTCACCATCCAGTACACGGGGAAGATCATGATCGCGAGGAAGACGATGCCGAGGATCGTCAGCGGCAGGTTCCTCGTGGTCCGGCGGGGGCGGCGTCTCCCCCCGGTCCGCGCGGTGGTGATCGCGCGGGTCGTGGTGACGGTGCTGCCTGCGAGTCCGACGCTCATTCGTCGACCGCCTTCCTGGAGATCACGATGTAGACCATCGCGAAGACGAACGAGGCGACGATGAGCACGTTGCTCACGGCGGCGCCGATGCCGAACTGGAAGTTGATGAACGACTGGTGGTAGGCGTTCGTGGCCAGGGTCTGCGTGGAGTTCGCCGGGCCGCCGCCGGTCAGGCCGAGGATGATGTCGACGACCTTCAGCGTGTAGACGACGCCGAGGACGACCACGACGCTGACCACCGACCGGATGCTCGGCCAGGTGATGTACCAGAACGCCTTGAACCCGGTCGCGCCGTCGAGCGACCCCGCCTCGTACAACTCGGGCGGCACGGACTGCAGCCCGCTGTACAGGATCGTCGTGTTGAACGGGATGCCGAGCCAGACGTTCACGCCGATCACCGCGATGAGCGCCAGGCTCGGGCTGACCAGCCACGGCACGGGGGCGATCCCGACGACGCCGAGCAGCTGGTTCAGGGCGCCGCTGTCCTGGTCGAGGAGCCACTTCCACACCGCGCTCGAGGCGATCAGGGGCAGCAGCCACGGCAGCAGCAGGAGTCCGCGGAGGAACCCCGAGAGCGGGAAGTGGCGGCGGAAGAAGAGCGCCAGCCCCAGCCCGATCACGAACTGCAGGACGATCGAACCCGCCGTGAAGAGGGCCGTGTTCACCACGCTCGTCGTGAAGACCGAGCTCTGGAACACCGAGACGTAGTTGGCGAGTCCCACCCAGGGGGCCTCGCCCGTGAAGAACGTCTTCGTCGTGTAGTCCTGGAAGGACATCAGGATGTTCTTCACCACGGGGTAGCCGAAGAAGACGGCCACGAACAGCGCTGCCGGGACGACGAACGCCCAGCGGGTGATGCCGGTGCGGACGCGGGCGCGTCGTTGGCCGGGGCGGAGGGGGGCCGCGGGCGTCGTCGCCCGGGGCCGGATCTGTGTCGATGCACTCACGGTGTGGTCCTTTCCCGTGCGGTCACGGGAGCCGGTCGCTCGGCGGCCGGCTCCCGGATCGCTACTGGTCCTGCGACTGCGCCTGCTCGAGCGCTGCCTCGGGATCGGCCTTGCCCGTCAGGGCGAGCTGGACGGCGGTGTAGATCTTCGTGGCGGCCTTGGGCCAGTCCGGACCGAGTTCACCGGTGCGGGCACGGGCGGTCTGCACCGTCGTGACGAACGAGGCGACGTCGGCGTGGTCCTCCGCCCAGGCCTTGCCGACCTCGATGTTGGTCGGGACGTTGCCGCTGACGCCGGCGAGGACGGCCTGCATCTTGTCGGTGTTCAGGCATCCGACGAACTCGCCGGCGAGCTGCATCTTCTCCTGGTCCCCGGTCTGCGGGACGGTGAACGCCTCGCCACCGAGCGGGGCGACGGTCTCCGAGCCGGTGCGGGTCGGGATCGGGACACTGTCGAACTCCAGGTCCTTCGCCTCCTTGAGCGCCGGCAGCTGCCACGGACCGTTGATCATCATCGCGGCCTTCCCGGCGATGAACTGGTTGTTGACGTCGGCCTGGGCCCAGTTGATCGAGCTCTTCGACAGGGAGCCGTCGTCCTGCAGGTCCTTCACGAGCTGCAGTGCCTGCGCGGCCTCCGGCGTGGCGATGTCCTGCTCGTCGCCGCCGTTCGACCAGAAGAACGGCAGGAACTGCCAGGTGCCCTCGTAGGTGTTGATGTTGCTCATCGCGAAGCCGTAGGTCGAGCCCTTCGTCAGCGTCTTCGCTGCGGTCTTGAGCTCGTCCCAGGTCTTCGGCGGCTGGACGCCGGCGTCCGCGAGCAGCTTCTTGTTGTAGTACAGCGCGATCGAGTTCGTGTTCGGCTGCAGGCCGTAGAGCGTGCCCTCGTACGTGTTCGCGCCCTTCACGCCGGGGACGTCGTCGTCCGCGTCGAGCCCGTAGTCCGCGAGGTCCGAGAGCGCCCCGGACGCGGCGATCTGCTGCACGTCCGGGTTGTCGAGCATGAGCACGTCGGGCAGCGTGCGCGACGACGCCTGCTGCAGCACCTTCGAGATGAGGCCGGCGCCGGCGACGTGGTTGATCTCGACCTCGGCACCGACCTCCTCGGCGCACTGCTCGTAGACCGGGTCGTAGTTCGCGTCGTAGTAGTCCTCGATTGTGAGCGTCTTCCCGCCACCGGAGGTGGAGGCCGAGCCGGAGCCGGAGCACCCGGCGAGGACGAGGGGGATCGTCGCGGCCGCCGCGACGGCGCCGACGAGGGCGCGGGTCCGGCGGGACGGGGAGTGGAAACCAGGCTTCATTGCACAGCTCTTCTCTTGACGGATGCATGGGCGGACGCGCTGCCACGACTCCACTGACGGCGTCGTCGCTGTGGTCCTGGGGCGAGAAGCTAACAGAAAAGCGCTTCACCTGTAAAGCGCTTTTTCCGCCTGCGCCCGGGACTATGCTGGGGCGGTCCGCCCGATGACGGCGGTGTTCGCTCGACCGGTCCTGGAGGTGCCGTGGCCACGATGCAGCAGGTCGCCGACCGTGCGGGCGTCTCGATCGCGACCGTGTCCTTCGTCGTGAACGGCACGAAGTACGTGACCCCGGCGACGACCGCCAAGGTGACGGCGGCCATGCGGGAGCTCAAGTTCCGCGGCAACGTCGTCGCGCGGGCACTGGCCAGCCGCCGCACCCGGATCATCGCGCTGCTCTTCCCGACGACCGGCAACCGGTTCGGCCCCACCACCTCCGAGTTCTTCATGAGTGCCGCCGAGCGGGCGTCGGAGCGCGGGCACCACCTCGTGCTCTGGCCGGTGGACCCCGCCGGGGACGACCTCGACGACCTGGTGTCGGGCGGACTGGTCGACGGCGTCGTGCTGATGGAGGTGCGGATGGACGACCCCCGGGTGGCCAAGCTCAGCGACCTCGGCGTGCCGTTCACCCTGATCGGTCGGACGCGGGACAGCAGCGGACTGCCGTTCGTGGACATCGACTTCGAGACGACGATCGAGGACGGCCTCGGCCACCTCCAGGGGCTCGGGCACCGACGGTTCGGGCTCGTGCTGGAGGACCTCGAGGGCACGCCCATGGCCGGCTACGCCCCGCACCTGCGCGTCGAGGCCACCTTCGGCCGGTCCATCGCCGACCGCGGGCTCGCCGGCACGGTCGTGTACGCGGGCGCGGGGAGCGAGGGCGGGCGCGAGGCCGCGCGGGAGCTGCTCGAGGCGGACCCGGACGTCACGGCGGTCCTGGTGATGAAGGACGACTCCTCCGCCGGTCTCCTGGTCGGCCTGTACGCCGCCGGACGACGGGTGCCGGACGACGTGTCGGTGCTGAGCATCGCCTCGTCGCGGGCGGCGGGGGACCAGCACCACCCGCGGATGTCGACGATGATCGCGCCCGGTCGGGAACTCGGCATCCGGGCGGCCGACGCGCTCATCGACCAGCTCGACGGGACGTCCACCGACCTGCCGCACTTCCTGCTGCCCTGCGTGCTCTCGACGGCGGACTCCACCGCAGCGGCACCCGCCCGGCGCTGACCGTCCGCGCGCGTGGGCGCGCCCTCCGCCGCCTCCCAGGGACGCTTGGTTGTGTGGACGTACAGGCTGCGGCACCACACGTCGAGGAGGACGGATGGCCATCGATCGGAGACTCTTCCTGCTCGGGGGCGCGGGGGTGCTGCTGCTCGCCGGCTGCTCCACGCGGCCCGAGCGCACCACCGTCGAGGAATGGCCGACGGACCCGCCGGAGGGCGACGTCACGATCAGCTGGTGGGCGGGCCAGGTGGCCTCGAAGGACGGCGGCGACCTCCGCCGCCGGCTAATCGCGGAGTTCCAGAAGGAGCACCCGAACATCCGGGTCCGGATCGTCAGCGCCCCGAGCGACACCGACACGAACCGGACGAGCCTGACGACGCAGATCGCCGCCGGGAGTGCGACGCCGGACGTCTACCTCGGAGACGTCGCGTGGCCGGGGCAGTTCGCGAAGAACAAGCTCGCGACCCCTGTGAACGAGCTCGTCGGCGCGGACTTCTTCGACCAGTTCCCGGAGGGCCTCCGCCTGGCGGCCAGTGTCGACGGGACGTACTACATGTTCCCGCTCTACATCGACGAGTCGTTCTTCCTGTACCGGAAGGACCTGCTCGACAAGCACGGCTTCCAGGTGCCGCGCTCGTGGGAGGAGGTCAAGGACACCGCCGCGAAGCTCGTCGACACCGGCGACGTCGACTACGGCTTCGCGTTCCAGGGCGACGTGTACGAGGGGCTGACCTGCAACGTCACCGAGTTCGTCGCGGACGCCGGCGGCTCGCTGCTGAACGACGACCTCACGAAGCCGGAGACGACGAGCTCCGAGACGAAGCGTGCGTTCGAGTTCATGCGCTCGCTCGTCGCCGACGGCGCGAGCCCCCGGGCGACCCTGACCTACCAGGAGCAGGACACGAACGACGCATTCTCCGGCGGACGTGCCGCGTTCCTCCGCAACTGGTCGTACGCCTGGGGGATCGCGAACGGCCCGGACAGCCAGGTCGCCGGCAAGGTCGGACTCGCCCCGCGTCCCACCTTCGACGGCATGCAGGACAACCACTCCACGATCGGCGGCTGGGGCAACTACATCAACCCGCACACGCAGCAGCCGGCGGCCGCGCTCACCTTCGCCGCGTGGATGTCGAGCGAGACCGCGCAGCAGTTCCTCACCCGCGAGGGCGGCGTCCTGCCGGCGCGGAGCGCGAGCCTGGTCAGCGCCGACGCGAAGCGCCAGAACCGGCCGACGTACGACACCGCGGCCAGCATCACCCTCGTGCCCCGTCCGACCTCGACGGCCTACTACCCGAAGGTCTCGCAGGGCGTCTACCAGAACGGCAACAGCATCCTCGGCGGCCAGGCCTCGGTCGACGGCGGCACCGATGCGATGGCCTCCGCCATCGCGCTGGCGCTGAAGGGCGAAGCGCTGTGAGCGCCGGCACGGCGGCTCGGCCCGCCACCCGGCCGGGAGGCGCGGGTCGGCAGGACGGGTACCGCCCGACCAGCGCGCGGTCGCGGATGGAGCGCGTCCGGGCCCGTGGCGCGTGGGGCTTCGCGGCCCCGGCGCTCCTGGTGGTGGCGGCGGTCACGATCTTCCCGGTGGTGTACTCGATCGTCCTGAGCTTCGCGGACGTCGAGATCGGGTACGACGGGTTCAGCATCCAGGGCTTCGGGCTCGACAACTACGCGGCGCTGCTGCAGAGCGCCGACTGGTACCGGGCGCTCGGCTTCACCGTGCTCTACACGGTGGTCACGGTGTCCGTGGAGCTCGTGCTCGGCATGCTCGTCGCCCTCGTGCTCGAACGCCTCGGCGTGACCCGCGGCTGGATGCTCGCGCTCATGCTCGTGCCGTGGTCGCTCGTCACGATCGTGAACGCCCAGCTGTGGAAGTACATCTACGACTCGACGTACGGCGTCGCGACGTGGTTCTTCGGCCTGTTCGGCGACGCACCCGTGATCCTCGGCGAACCGGTGCCCGCGATCACCGGCCTCATGGTGGCGGACATCTGGAAGACGACGCCGTTCGTGGCGATCATCCTGCTCGCCGGCCTCGTGCAGATCTCCGAGGACCACTACGAGGCGGCCGAGCTCGACGGCGCGAGCGCGTGGCAGACCTTCTGGCGTGTGGTCCTGCCGCAGCTGACGCCGACGCTGACGATCGCGGTGCTCTTCCGCATCCTGCAGGCGTTCGGCGTCTTCGACCTGCCGTTCGTGCTGACGAACGGCGGACCGGGCACCGCCACCCAGTCGCTCGCGATCATGGGCTACAAGGTGCTCTTCCAGGACATCAACATCG
>Ga0265798_10001030_pt1 | contig 44327 bp, 46 predicted proteins | sample P3T30metagenome_FD_192430 | JGI IMG/M metagenome (GOLD analysis project Ga0265798, IMG submission 192430) | Plant litter microbial communities from East Loma Ridge, Irvine, California - P3 T30 | ecosystem: Environmental > Terrestrial > Plant litter > Unclassified | place: USA: California... | reverse complement strand
CCCCCCCCCCCCCCCCCCCCCCCCCCCCCCCCCCCCCCCCCCCCCCCCCCCCCCCCCCCCCCCCCCCCCCCCCCCCCCCCGGTGAACAATGTCTTGAGCTTTGGTGTGAAGGAGAGGCGAGACACAATAGAACAAAGCACTGAACCTCCAGAAAAGTGCGACATGTGCACAGTATCTTGCATGTCCAGCGTCATGAAGAAACGGGATCGACGGAGTTAAGGGACAGGACTGAAGCTATTTGTGGTAGGAGTGCTGATTGGTGGGGCTGCGCGTTTGCAAGATGTGCCAGAATGGGCCGAAGAGAAGATGGTGGAGTAACGACGCTTTCTTTCGCCACCAGCCCTACAGTATCGCTCATTCTTCCAGAAAAGCGTGTCATGGCTGGTGCGGTTTTAGACCACCGTCTGAACTGTACAGCTAGGACCGAGCAGCGCCTCGCCGTCAAGAGACGGTATATGCGACTCTTGGCGGGGCTTCTCCTTGGCGCATGTCTTGCGGCAGCAAACAGAATTGATAGAGAAGATAACGCATGTAAGGATCTATGAGTGGAATTGAGTGGACACAGGTATATGGGGGCTTGCAGACGTGTGAAACAGCAGGCGAGGAGTGCGTGACGAATGGAGCTCTTGCCTTGCAACCAACCTTACGTATCGCTCCTTCCTCAAGCCAAACGCTAGAATGGCTGACGCAATGGTGCATCCGTCTATTCATCGTGCGCATGGTCATATGTCTTTCTATGCAGACTCTTCTACCTTTCAATGCAGCTCATGTGACTCTCCTCGCGACCGCCACAACCTCACAGGCCCTCCCACCCAACTCATCCGCCCCATTGACATCTACCTGCCATGCTTCCTTTCTAAAACACCCCTCGTACTCCTCCCAGTCCGCCCTTGGCCCACACCACACCACTTTCTCGACCGCCGCACACCCGCGCAAATATTCTTGCACCAGGCCGACGCGTCTTGGATACACAAACAGCAGGCACTCTGCCTTCTGTTCTACTAAGAAGCGCGTGCCGTGTACCGTGCGGTGATGCGCGGCGGGTAGGTATTTGTTCGGGCTGGGCGCGACTTCGACGCCGACAACACGAAGCGAGTGTGGCGGTCTGAGAAGATGCGCTTCGAGGAGGCCAAACCCACTGCCTATAGAGAGCGTGAGGGTTGGCGAAGGAGGAAGGACCGATGCGAGGTGGGCTACGAGGGGTCCACTGAGGGCGAGACAGCAGCCGGGGTGGGAGGTTGGCGTGGTGGTGAGTTCAGGGAGGGGAGGAGGAGACGCGTTAGAGTTGGTCATGGTGGTGGACACGACGCTCTGAAGCACCTCATCAACACGCAAGCGAAGGGTGTTGCTTTGCGCATTATCGTCATGTCTTGTCGTGGTCTTGTTGACGCGAGGGTTGGTTGCATGGGTCGCGCCTTCCTCGGCTGGCTACTGCAGGAGCTATGACGATATGCACCACTCCACACCACAAGCACATGCTCCTGCACGAGCACATGCACGACACCCCGCAGATAAACGTCGCCAGCCTCTCCAACCACAGGCTGCTATTTGACCTCCAACCACCATCGACGACCAGACATCTTGTAGCTCACAAACACTCGACATCTCCACGTTGCCAAGACAAACAAGATGATCTGAGGTGTTCCAAGGTTCGCAGCGTTCAGCATTTTGATTGAGAGACCATCGAGCCATGGCTCGCCTCAACCCACTCTCGTTTACTCCGGGCCCAGTCGTCTTCTTCACGTGTGCCGTCTACATAGCTCTCTTCGCAGCACTACTCACGATTCATCTGCGGGTACCCAATTATCCATCCAAGACGCCCAATGGCGTCAACCTCACAGAAGCATGGAGCGATTTGCAGCACATCTCTCAGCAGTTCCATCCATACAACAGCCACGCCAATGATGGTGTTCGGAGCTATCTTCTATCACGAGTTGAGCACATTGTCAAGTCCAGGAAGCTCGACAAGGGCAAAGTGAACATCATCGACGATAACGTCTCGAACGCCACTTTTTTTTCCGGCGCCACGTCCGTCTACTTCGAGGGTACCAACATCATGGTAGTCATCCGTGGATCCGACGATGATGAGTCTTTCCATGGAGATCGGCGGCGAAACAACGGTGGCGTCCTCGTCAATGCTCATTATGACTCCGTTAGCAGCGGCTACGGAGCAACAGACGACGGCGTGGGAGTCGTCACCATTTTACAACTCTTTTCTTACTTCACGGAAGAAAGTACCTGGCCTAAGCGAACCATCGTTCTGCTTCTAAACAATGGCGAGGAAGACTTTCTTAATGGCGCCCAAGCATTTGCATCTCACCCAATAGCTCGCATCCCACACACATTTGTCAATCTGGAAGGCGCAGGAGCCGGTGGGCGTGCGACTCTGTTTAGGTCTACCGACACCGAAGTCACGCGCTTCTATCACAAAGCAAGCAGTCCATTCGGCACAGTCGTGAGTAGCGATGGCTTCAAGAAAGGTCTCATTCGCAGTGAGACGGACTACAAAATCTTCCATGGTCAAATTGGGATGCGTGGCTTGGACATCGCTTTCATGGAGCCACGAGCTCGCTACCACACTGTCGAAGACTCTACGCGCGAAACCTCGATCAACTCCGTATGGCACATGCTATCCGCTGCTCTCGCATCTACAGCAGGATTAGCTTCCGATTCCAGCACCACGTTTAGTGAGGCTCCAGATGACCATGGCCGGGGCCCACTCAGAGACGACAGAGGCAAGGTCAGAGCAGGTCACGGTACCGATGCCGTATGGTTCGACCTCTTCGGCAAAGTCTTCGTTGTTTTCCAGCTCCACACCATGTTCGTCTTGTGCGTCACGATGCTGGTCGCTGCACCAATGGCACTTATTGCGCTGAACTTTGGACTCTCAAAAGCAAACAAGAACTACCTATTCGCCAGGAAAGCCTACATGTTCTCTTCGAACGACGACCACCCCATACATCTCTACGGCTGGCGAGGATTCTTCCGATTCCCAATCATCTTCGTCATCGCGACTGGCGTGATCGTTGCACTCGCTTATCTGGTGACTAGGGTCAATCCAATGATCGTGTACAGCAGCCCCTATGCTGTCTGGAGCATGATGCTCTCAGCCTGGTTTTCTATTGCCTGGTTCTTCTCACGAGGAGCCAGCGCCATGCGACCCTCCGCCCTCCAGCGTATGTACGCTTTCATCTGGCTTTTCGTGGGATCCTTCGTCCTCCTCGCATTCGCCACAGTGCTCGGCAACAACTACCAGGTCGCAGGCGGCTACTTCGCACTCTTCTATTTCGCAGGCATCTTCTCCGCGCTAGTCCTGTCATACCTTGAGCTGTTCTTCGCGCCGACTAAAACAGCCTACGCACGGCACTTCGACCAAGGCGACCATGACGACTCGCGGGGCACTACGTCTGACTCAGCGAGCCGGCCGACCACTGCAACCCCCGCAGAAGATGACGCCACAGAAACAACCTCCCTCCTCCGAGGCGATCGCCAAAGTTTTGCTCGCTACAGCGGGCGCCGGGACTCAACAGATGAAGGCAATTACGCAGAAGGCCCAGCGGCAGCCGATCTCAAAGCGCCTTATCCCGGCGAGCAGGAATGGAGCGGCAAGCTACCTGGCTGGATCTGGTTTCTCCAGCTCCTGCTCGCCGCGCCCATTGTCATCATCCTCGTTGGACAAATCGCCTTACTACTTACATCAGCACTGTACCAAACGCCCTCGGACGGCAATTCAACCTTATTCATATATATCGCCTTCGCAGCTCTCACTACACTGCTGCTCGCGCCTACAGGACCATTCCTGCACCGATTCACGTACCATGTCCCGACGTTCGTTTTCTTGGTGTGCACCGCTTCGGTGGTGTATAACCTCGTAGCGTTCCCGTTTAGCAGAGAACACCGACTGAAGGTGTACTTTGTTCAACAAGTCGATTGTGATGCGGGTACCAACACGGTGTCATTGACAGGTCTCGGCGACTACATCCAGGACATCGTTGCGACGCTGCCTAGCGCGCAAGGCCAGCACATTAATTGCTCAACACCTGACGTCGCGACACGCAAGGAACTGCGAACGTGCAAGTGGGCTGGATTGCCTGCTAATGTCGTGCCCAAAGCTGCGAGACGATCCCTGCCACATGCCCCGGTGGTGTTTGGCAACAACACCGCAACACCCAGCGACTGGCTCAACTTCTCCATCAAGTCACCGAAGCACAACAATGGTACAAACACTCGCCGCGCAACGTTCAAAATCACAGGCCAGAACACGCGTGCATGCCGCATCGCATTCGACAGCCCAATTACGAACTTCTCCGTCGCCGGCGCGGGCGTTTCGAAAGTCACCAGCGCGACTAGCGAAATTCGACTTTGGCATCGCGAGTGGAGTCAGCCTTGGGAGGTGGATGTGCAACGGGATAGCGACGACCAGGGGCATGTGCAAGGCGATGACAAAAGCGTCAGCGAGATACTCCTGGAAGCTGAGACACGTAGACATGGTAAGAGCGATGTCAAGGGTGGGGCTTCTGGAAGCTTGAAAGGAAGAGTCATTTGCCTCTGGTCAGATGCAAATGCGGGGGCGATCCCTGCGTTTGACGAGGTCTTGCATTATCTGCCTGTTTGGGCAATTCCGAGTAAAGTTGGTGATGGGCTTGTGGAGGGGTACAAGCGCTTTGAGATCTAGTGCTCTTGAAGCTTGACGATGATTACCACGGGTCCTGGCGGGAGTGCTGAAGTGCTTGCACGGGCAATCTCAATTTGCCTTTGTGCGAAAGAGGCGGACGAAGAAGCATACTGAACAGAATAGGTCGAAGATCTGACTTGTACAAGCGCTTTGGAACATGGGACGATCAACTCGAATCAGCTCGATACTTTTATCGACGTTGCAGCGACACCTGTCATGACTTTTAGTGCACGGGCGCCTCGACATCAATAATCTGCACCCTACACTTGTCGAACACGTGGCAAACTGCCAACAAAAGGGCATCGAGAAGCGGCCAGAATGGAATTTGGAAGCCTGACGCGTAACGACAACGCGCCATCGTGACAGAAACTGGGAAGTCTTGTGTCATAGGGCTGAAACGGCCTGGAGTACCCTTTCTCCCTAAACCGGCCATCCCTGCTGCACCATCAATTTCATCCAGTCCGAACTTCACGATACACGACCCCTGCAACGCCCCTTTTGTTTTACTGCGAGAATCTCCCGCAAGGCAAGATACCGTTGGTGATACGTCGGTACTTTTCATGAACCCTGCAGCGCTTTCTTTTATCTGGCTGCGATATCCTTCCGGCGCGCATACCGCACAGCGTCATGTTCATCTTGGGCTTCATGCATGTTCCTGCTTTTCTGGAGGGGTAATCTCGTTTTCGATAATGTTGTTGATGTCGCTGTCGTCTGTATTTCTTCTTCCTTCCCTTCATCCTTCTCGCGTGTTTCGTGGGCACTTTTTCTTTCGAGGCACATTGCATATCGCATACGAATAGACGAATAATACGATATTCTCGCAACCTCACACTTATTGATATTGTCACCATACATACCGGGCTTCGCATCGGGATTGGGTCTTGTACGGAAATCGCAGATGCAAGAACGGCAATAGTGTTTGCTAACGAAGTAAAGGACAATCCGCTCAGAAAGACGCCTCAACCCAATCGTTTATTTCCGAGTGTCGTTTGCACAGCACCGTGTAATTTAATACCCCCGATATTGAATATTACTTTTTGTCGGCTTCGCGCAGCGGCGAGCTGGAGCAACGCCCTTACGCAGTAGAGCGATTTCCCCTCACACGACCGTTGCCACCGTTGAAGACCACAAACTCCTGACCACCACTATTTCGCATCGGTCTTTGGTCCTCCGCTTGTCAGACTTCAACGCTAGCAATGGTGTCCTCTGACGTGTCCCACCAGCGCGACGCTAGCGAGTCAAGCCGCCAGCCTCACGAAACACCGCATCCTGAAACTCTGTCGAAGCGCACTTCGTCCGAATCCGGTGGAGTGAAGCGAATCGAGGCTGATAAGCTTCCGATTGTGGTTCACGACGGCCATTCGACGGCCCAAGGGGCCTCGAAAGCGCTGATCACTTACGAGAGCACTGCTACTTCAGACCTGCAGCACGCACTCACCGACTTGCGTACCGCCAATAAAGCCAAAGAAGTTCTCTTGCGTACTACGCGCACTGAATTGAAGAATGCGCGCGATACGCTTGCTACCACGTTTGCTGAGTACTGTGGTATTCGCGATGAGATGAAGATGCTCCGGCACAATATCACGAAGGAACACCAGGCCATCGTTTATAGGAAGGACATTGAGTTGTTCGCGCTGCGCAAGGCGAACGACCTAAGGGACAAGTCGATCCGTGAGCACGAGGAGGAGAAGAAGATGTTGAAGGAGACATTGGCGAAAATGGGAAGAAGGGTCGTCGGCGAAGACGAACGTTCAGGAGAAGAAGCCTTCGAAGTCCGCGTGCTCAAAGTCAAGAAGCCACGTAGATCAACCAGCATCGATTCTATGCGTGATGAATCTGACAAAGACGCGACCATCACACAACTCCGCGCAGACCTCGCCGCCGCGCAGAACGCTGCCGCGGAAATCGTCAGCCAGAAAGGCGAGCTGCAAAGAGCTTGGGACATCGCGAAGAACAGGCAAGCAGCCATCAAGATCGAGCGCGAACTACATGCGCAGACGAAAGAGCAACTTCAGACTATGACCGTCAGATTAGCTGAGAGCGGCTCACAACCAGGCCGTCTTCCCACCATCGCAGAAAACAACGACGAACTAGAAGCCATGTACGACGCCGCCCAAACCGATAACCGTCGGCTGTACGCCGAAAACGCCACCCTCGAACAGCGCCTGCGGGAGTCCAACGCCCGGCTCTTTGACGCAAAGCGCGACGCCGAAAGCCTGCGCAACCAAGGCGACGAGGCAAGGCAAAGCGTGATCCAGTCCGCGCACTTTCAACGCTTGGAAGGCCAGTTGACATCCGCACGATGTTCGTTGACGGTCAAGGATCATCAGTTGGCGCTGCTGAAGGAGACGCTCACGGAGAAGAATGAGAAAATGGGCGAGTGGAAACAGCAGCTTGATGCGGCGATTGCGTTTCATACGCAGGATCAGGATGAGATTGAACGACTCAAGAAGGAGTTGAGGAGGGCGAAGCGTGAGTCTGAGCGCCTGAGCTTGACGAACTCGAAGTCGAGTACTTCTGCTGCTCCGCCAGTAGTAGAAAGGACTTCGGCGAGATCGAGCACGACGCTCATCGGACCTACACCTCGTGACTCAGCACGCTCATCTACATCCCTCACAGGGCCTGCGCCTCCGCCTCGCTCGTCAAGTCAACGAGATTCAGCCCGCTCGAGCACAACGCTCACAAACGAAGGCAGCACGCCCTTCGATACTATCTCCGCTCTTCCCCCAATGCCCGAAGAAGAGCGCAACCCTAGCATCCAAAATACGCCCACTCGCCATATACGTCCAGATATGCAGCTCATCAACAACGACATCCCGCCCGCGGAACTCCGCGGCATGAAGCGCCGAAGCTGGGATCTGCGTGGCATGGTGAAGAAGATAGTATCCGTTAAGCGGGACACATCTCCCGTCGCGGAGCGGAACAATGATCAGCATAAGATGCGCGGTGCGCTGGGTATGCGAGATAGCAACGCCCCAGCACGTCCCACCACAGCCGTCCCTACCCCAGCAACCACCGCCAAACACACGCCAGACCTAGAAGATCCCTTCATCACATCGGCCTTGCCGCCCATGCCTCCTCCCACGCAAAGAAAGATGACGCCGAGGTATTACGCTATTCCTGGGCCGGCGCAGCCGCAGAATTTGAATGAGTATAGGCCTACGAATGGTGATGAGGAGGAGAGACCAAGAACGAGTGTGAGGGCGAAGAGGGCGACGTGGGGTATGGGTATGGGGAGCGGGGTGAAGGGTGCGGAGGGGAAAGAGGGCATGGGGCCAGAGAGAACGGCGAGGAAGTTGAAGAGGAGGTCGATATATTGAGGAATGGGAAGGGCATATACCAGGCGTTTGGCGTTGTTTAGACTCGTTGACTTCGATACTTCTTGCTATCTACCCATATATGACTTTGTCAATTATTATCGTAAGCTACGCTTTCTAGCTAGGTCCCAAACTTTTTGGCTGAGAAACAACGTGGTCTGAGGCCTTAGGGATCATCTACAAACGTTGGCGTCACTCATCAATAACATCCTACGCTCCATTCCTTCCCACAAGACAACAACATCGTGTCTGACAGGTACTCTAAAGCACAACCGCTGTGCTGGATTGGCTTAATGAAAGTTCGACGGAGCATTGTCGGGGTAAAGAGAGGAAAGTTGCAACGGGGGAAACTGAAGAGGAGATAGAGGGGTTGCGTTCCGGAATGGCAGAGCGGCGGGTAAAATTCAGTGGTTCAATGCGCTTGCGCATTATCAGCGGAAAGAGTAAACAGCGCTGAGCTCCGTACTCAGTCCGTGAAGTTACACTGCTTCAACCACTTCTCGCACATTTCCATCCACCCGCTGACAGGCAAATCCACCGTGTCAACTGCAAACCCATGCGGCGCATCCGCGAAGACGTGCAGCTCCACACCTGCACTTCGCTCTCCCAGTGCATTTGCAAGTCGATACGCGTTTACGACCGGCACAACTGAATCGTTCCCAGCGTACACAATGAACGTTGGCCGCGGCCGCGCTATCAATTGAACGTCCGGCTGCACCGTATCATACAGCTCTTGCTTTTCCTTCGGCTCCAATGCCGTCTTATTCTTCATAATCTGTCTTCCCACGGCGTTCGTACTAATCGGTCCATAACCGACTATCATGAAATCGAGTTTCGGAAGACCACCACTACCTCGCTCGTTCCAGTGCGACGGATACTCCGCCATCAAGCTTGCCGCCAAATGGCCGCCTGAACTCAAGCCACACACCCCAAGTCCATCTTTCGCGAAGCCTTTCTCGCTCACAAGCAGCAATGCTTGCCGCGCGTCGTCGAGCGGTGCTTGTACTCCGTTCTTGGCATTAGGAAAGCGGTGAATGAGCACGAAACACGTGAAGCCGAGACTGCAAAGCCACTGAGCGGCCTGAATTCCTTCGCGGCCGATGTGTAGTTCGGTGTAGCCACCGCCAGCGAGAAGAATCATGGCACGCTGCTTGGGTTGGGTGAATGTATTGGTTGGCAGGAAGCCGAGGAGCCAGGGATTGGTCACGGTGCGGACGATAGCGTGGGAAGAGGGGGTGGAGGTATTGGTAGAGTCGAATGTGAACGCGGCGGAGATGGATGTGGATGCTGAGATTGGCCATATGGGAAATGAGAGGCTTGGTGATGCTACGGAGAGCAGGGTGGCTGGATCCATGATCGAGAGCTGGGCTGTTTCTGTTGGCTGGATATATTCAAAGTGGTGTCGAGCGAACGTGAATTTTATGGTGAACGTGTTTCGGTTGCAGCTAGTCCGAACTTCCGAAGAAAGTGGAGTATGGTCGGACGTCATGCACATGTTATGCATGTTTGTCTTGAAAAGTAAGATAACAGTCAACAAAAGTACAACCAAAAACAGGGAAGCAGTGCAGTGCGAAGATAAAACCCCTTCGGATCGAGTATCGATCTCACTACCTTCGATTTTCTTTCACTATAGCTGCCTTTCGCATTTGACCCCATCGAAAGTCATCTAGGTTGTATAGAGTGTATGCTTGGGTAAGGAGATAGACGTAGGCGCCCGCATAATGAACCAAGATCCACCCCGAAACAGCCTGGAAGAGTTCAGAAAGTGAGCCAGAGGATATTGTAAGGACTATGAAGTCCCATGCTATCCGGTGGTTTGATAAGAGAAGTAGATAAACCCCTGTCTTGTAGTCAATTGTTTCTGCAGATTGGGTGTCAGTACAACACATACAGTTTCAGCTGCAGCGGTACGTACGGTAAAATCTCGAGATGAAGAGCGCTGGATTCACCAACCAGCGCAGTACAGATGATGCTGCAGCTATTCTTTCCATCCAACCTGTTGATACGCGGCTGGCAAGGAGAGTATCACTTGTGAGTGGCCCCAGTGTCCATCTACGGCGTTGACTGAGAAACACCGAAAGAGAATGCGGCGCTGAAGTGTACGCGCGCGAAGAGCGGCAGAAGCGCGTTTGCACATCGGCATACTCGGAGAGCACCAAGCAAATGTGATCCCTATCTTCGCTCATCATGGATCGAACGGTTCGAAACAAGCCGTCGGTGTCATTCGGATAGTATCCGAACTTTCCCAGTATGTAATCACCACAGGTCTTCTCCGTAACTCGCAACAGTTGGCAGCATCCAGGAAGACAAGTCACCCTCCTAGTCGTAATGCTTTGACGTAGGCGACGACGGTGCTGCCCTATCATGTATTCGGCGTTCTGATAGAGATAGGCGATGGAAAACCACCCCAGCGTCTGAGGATCGACTAGTATGCTTGCGGTCACTCCAATGATCTGGTCGCCTTCTCTTACTGTGTTTATCAGGTTGATAACGCATTCGGGATCAAATCTAGTATCTGCATCTATCCCAATGGCGTAGTCAACCGACTGGATGGATGCTTTTTCGAGGAAGGCCGCGAGTTCCGTGAAGAGCTTGTGTGAAAGCATTCCCAGCGAAGGCTTGGAGTCGCGCTGGTTGAACTTGTGCAGGAACGATCGAACGAGAATAATTCCGTCTCGCTTTCCACGGTTTTCGTTTTTGGTGATGCAGATGATTGGAAGACCTCGAAATTCGCCCTTGACGACCTCAGAGTCCATTTGGGTACCATCCCACGAAGTGTACGCCTGAGGCAGGAAGGAGCTTGATGGACGCTCGATGATCTCTTCTTTCATATGGGCGCCAGGTCTACCCCTGCCGCTCACTCGACCATCGCAAACTACGATAATGGCTTTATTGTGGCCATCTACCGACTTCTGCTCGGCCAACGAGTTCAAAGAATTCATCAGCTCTTGGTACGTCTCATTGTAGCAACAAAGCAAGTACACAAAACTCTCCGGTGATGCGGGAACCTTTGCAGTGGCAAGCGGTCGAAATCGCCGTAGAAAGTAGAAGGCGATAATGAGATTAATCTCGACGAAGTCTACCAGATACCGGAGGATACCGAATGGCAACAAATACCAGAAAAATCTCGAGTAGTCCGAGAACATATACATCAGGATAAAGCTAGATGCCGATGCTTAGCCGTCTGAATATTGCAAGTCACGTCACAAGAATGTTGGACTCACTTGATTGGCACGAAGACCGCTAAAAACATGTACTTCTCGATCCTTAGTCGTTGCCCATCCACGGTTGGTAGGTGTTCAATTGCGCTGCGCAAGATTGGGGAAGATATTGGAAGTGATCTCGTTTGAAGCTTGGTAGTCGCATGGTTACCTGCAATGTGAGCCCTCGAGCTGGCGGTGTTTGGAAGGATTTCCATCTTGAAAGGTTTCTTGATCTGCTATGTTGGGAGGTATGTCGCCGAGAGGAAATGAGTGATTTTTTATAGCCTGCCAATTGCTCAGATGTTGGGGGAGCGGTATGGAATTCCAGTCTGACTCGGTATCGACGCCGAGTTTCGGGCTGAACAGAGATAATAGGAGTGTTTGAGTCGGGCCGAGCAGAGCCTCAACCAAAAGCCGGCTACTAGGCGCAACTACGACGGATTCTCCAGCCTTGCGCGTTTCATTCAATAACGTTCCTCGATATTCTTTCACCATTTTGTTGCCACGTTGGCTAATAGCAGTAATGTTTCAACCTTGCTCGGCTGCTTCATTCCTGAAACTTACGCAGGGTGTCAGTCTACATGTCGCCAGGGTCAACTATATTCCTCACTGCGGTAGACGATGCGACAAGAGTCTGAGAAAGTTCAGCATGCAAATGAGAACCAGATCCTGTTTCACAGGTCAGATACTTCTGGTGATACAATCATTTTTTGCGGTACTTTTGGGACTCTTGAATGAACTAACCGGCCGGTTGAGACGCCGAGCTCGGCTCACCTTCGCCTTTGAGTCTCGTTGGTGCAGCTGGTGTGACCAATTTCTCCGCATACGACAATCTGGGAGAGGAACCCAGAAAACACTGGCATGTTGTGATATCTCGCTTGCTCAATTACTCGATTATTACCACTGTGATTCACAGTGCTGCTTCGCCTAAGCAACTTTGCCAATCCGAAGACATGAGTTCACCAGCACCACTCATACATCAAAACTCAACAGATATCGACGCATGGCCTCTGAAAACGTCTAGCAAACTCATCGTTGTCGCGATTATTGGAGCAGGGTATGTAGGGGAACATCTCATCGAGGTCTTTTCTTCAGCATTCCAGATCATTGGATACGACGTGTCGGCTTCACGAATCGAGTTGTTGCGCTCGAAATATCTACATCACGACAACGTCAAGTTCTCGAACGACGAGAGAGATCTGAAGGACGCGTCTCACTTCCTCGTATGCGTGCCGACCACCTTGGAGATCAATGGCAGAGTCGATTCCTCGCATGTCCGGAGCGCAATCGGGATGCTCCATCGCTATGTCAGCGACACATCTGTTGTGGTCATCGAGAGCACTGTCGCGGTTGGTATGACGAGGGAGTTTCTTGGGCCATTGGCAAAATCACACGGTATCTTTGCTGGAATGTCACCAGAGGCAAGAAAGCACTCTAGACTGAATGACGGAGTGATTCTGACATCGCAGCAGAGAATTGATCCCGGTCGAGTTGAGCCTCCGGCCAAATCCATACCCAAGGTTGTCTCGGGTCTTGATGACATCAGCCCAGGTTCATCGAGTGCTATCACACGATTGTACAAAGCAGTGTTCGACACCGTTATCCCAGTCAGCAAGCCTGAGGTAGCGGAGATGTCGAAGCTATACGAGAATTGCCAAAGAACGTTGACTATCGCCTATGCAAATGAGATGGCAGATGCCTGCCTAGAGATTGGCATCGACCCCTTTGAAGTCGCAAACACCTCCGCCAGCAAGCCATTTGGTTATCTACCTATGTACCCCTCATTGGGCATTGGCGGTCATTGCATTCCAGTCAACCCGGTTTACTTCATGTCGACTTGCGACCTCCCTCTTCTCCAACAAGCGCATGAAAGGATGATGACACGCCCTACACGTATCGCCAGTCGGCTTCTCACCTCGATACTAGAAGACGCTCATGAAAAACATGGCGCAACACATCAACCCAGTCTTCTAGTCGTCGGAATGGGCTTCAAGGCTGGCCAGTCTGATCTATCTCATTCACCCGGCTTGCAATTACTCAACTTCATGCGGCAATCAGGAGAGGTAGATCTCACGTTCTGTGATCCCTATGTGGAACAGGAGTCCATACCTGAAATCCCAAGACTAGAGGATTCACTTTGGAAACATGAGATCCTGAACACTTTCAGCGCAATTGTGGTAGCCGTGAAACAACCTACTCTAGACTATGGTATCTTGGAGACCTTAAAAGATGTGCGGATAGAAGTCTGGCAGCGATGATGATGGCAAGGCGGTCAAACAAACAAGTTGTCGGTCTGTCGGAAGCATGTAGTCGCTTGTCTTACACAGCACGCGACACGTTTAGAACTTGTGCGTAGAAAAATCGTTCATCTAGACCCTTGCAACTGCTATCCTACGATTCTTGTGCTCAAGGCCATTCGCGACACCAGAAGGGTAAGTGACCAATCATGTCCAGCGACTCTGCACCCGTGAGATCGGGCCGTTTACGGCCTTGTTTCGTCCCAATAAACTTCCACCGGTGAGATTAGCGTGTGTGAACTCGCGAACACGCACATCGACGACTGAGGTGGCAGACTTTGGGGCGGAAGCTTGCGCGACAGTCGCAATGCCGACGAGTTGTAATCTACAAAAGCAGGCCATTTTTCCAGTGTAATCAGCCAATCTGTTGCATCATGAGCAGCGCTCTGGGAACTTTTGATCCGTTCTACTACTATCCCCTGGGAAATGTATGCCCGGCAGTGCAGCCTTTGGTTCGCGTGGAGTATCTCACTTATGGAAGGTGTGGACCAGGAATTAATGAAGTGTTGTGTGGCCAATGCTGCTCGAAAGATGTATGCATTCACAACATCATTCCATTGAGTGCTCTTTTGACTATCTCTAACTCAATAGGGATACTATATGTCAAACTCAGGCAATGCCCCAACAATAAACTGCCTTGCTGAGTACGGATTAGCATGCGACGGCACACCATGGCCCCCAGGTTTCAACACATCAGCTATTCCTCGACCTAAGTTAGGGGCCGTCGCCTACGGAAAGAGAGTGGGCAGCTGCACTGTGGAAGGCACTCTTGCGCTCACATACGATGATGGCCCATCACCGTGGACTTCGGATCTTCTAGACATTCTGCAGGCCAACGACGTCAAGGCAACTTTCTTCATCAAGACCTACAATCTGTACGCAGACTTGGTGTTTCATCGCAGCGACAGATATCCCGCACTCATCAGAAGGATGTACAACGAAGGTCACCAAATTGCGGGACATACTTGGGAGCACAAGGATATGGACGTGCTTGATTCACAACAACGCAGAGATGAGATGATTAAACAAGACATGGCTATCACTGATATCTTAGGGTTCTTTCCGACCTACATGCGCCCACCGTTCAACATCTGCGGCGACACTTGCAGGGCCGACATGTTGACGCTAGGATACCATGTAGTGAGTACCCATGGTGTTGTCATAGCCAAGAGAAAAAGGAGATATACTAACTCTGTTGCCCAAGACCGGATGGGACATCGATGGACGAGACTGGGAAGGAAACTACACATATGCGCGGGAACGCTTCCTTGAGGCAATCGAGACAACCAACACAGCGAAGACTCGGGCCTGGCTGAGCTTATCACACGACACCCACGAGCGCACAGTGCATGGCCATACGCAGTTCATGATTGATCGAGCAAGAGAGCATGGATATAGGCTGGTGACGGTGGGCGAGTGCTTGAATGACCCTGAAAAGAATTGGTATCGGGATCCCTTATCGGGGGGGCCGATGCGTAACTTGCCTCCTAAGTATCCGGCGTAGTCTCCCAATAATCGTCAATACTTGTGTGGGGAGTTGAGAAAGTTATTTGTTACTCGATTTTCTAGTCGCGCTTCGTCTATGTCGCTGGCAAATTCAATCAAGCGGACTTCGCGTCCGACGGAGTAGTTGTAGCGTATGCGCCCTTCTCGTATGCAAAAGGTTGATGTATGCCGTCGTTGATCCTCTCCACTCCATCCACCACGACAATGTCCTCGTGAATACTTTTCGGAATCAACGTCTTTTTCGCTGGAACTGCCCAGCTCAAGCCTGCGTACACCACAAAAGCCGACGTGAAACCATATAGGTAGAATATGTCGTAGATGTACGCAGCTCCGCCAATCTTGACACTTGGATTTACTGCGGCAGCCATCCCCGGTATGTTCGGAACAAAAGATACAAGCAGCGCGACTATCGCACGCCAGTTCGTACCGGCCTTGTTGTACCGATACCTCGCATTGCGGCGATACAAAGCCGGGACATCGACAGCGCGACGTTTGACCACCCAGAAATCGCACGCCATGATCGCAGCAACGGGCGCAAGAAAGACGCCCAATGCGCCCATGAAGTTGAGCAAGCTTTCTGCCGAATGCACAATCTTCCATGGCACCATGACCCATCCTCCGATAATTGTCGTAAGCACGACACCTCGACGGATGCTGATGTACTTGGGACAGAGGTTGACCATGTCGTTTGAGCAAGAGATGGCATTGGCGGATAGATTAACACCAATCTGGGCGACGCACCATGCGAAGCCGACGAAGAATGCTGCAGCGCGACCCTTCGGGCCATCCCACATCGAGGCGAGGGTGAGCGGGTCCCATATATATTCGCCGTACACGACTTTGGCGCATGATGTACCAACGATACCCATGACTCCGAGGAATGTGCAGATGCCTGGAACGAATAGCGACTGCCAGTAGACACCGGACGGCTTCTTCATGTAGCGTGTGAAGTCAGCGACGTTGGTCGCCATGGTCGCCCAGCCTCCCGTCATAGATGACATAGACGAGAGAATGAGCCAAGCTTTCGTCGAGCCTGTGACGGTGGCCTGCTGATCCCATATATCTCCCGTACCATTCGCAAGCAATGACATGCCAATGACAGTCCCAACCGCTGCAGCCAATACAACAACTGCTTTGAATACGAAGAACCAGCGCAACTTGTGGGGCGGGATGAGCAAGATTGGGAACTGGATCGACCAGAAGAGGAAATGCGAAACCATTTGCTGCGTCGTGATACCCGCCGATGCTGGTAGATGGTTGGGGATATCGAGGTACGAGGGCCAAATGGCTCGAATCATCTGTGTCATTGCGGTCGAACCGGAGTACGTCTGAATGGCATGCCAGAATAGTGCCGTGACCATGCGGATTACAATGGCGAAGCGACTGAAGTAAAAACCGAAACTAGCTCGTGAGCCGACCGGGAAAGGAACGTGAAGCTGCGCGCCCATGGCGCCGTTCATGCACAGCGGTATCGTCACCACGAGTGTGCCGAGGATGAGGCAGTAAACAGATTCCCGCCTGGAATCTATTAGTATTACTGTCATGAGTATTGACCTCTAAACTCACCATGTGAGGCCGACCGCGATGATAGCTGACGCCCCAGCCCAACTCTGCGCCGACAGCACATCTGAGAACCAGTATCCCAGGATGGTCCATGATGATCATGTGCGTCTTTCGAGAGGCGTAACATCTGAGTCGACATTACTCCAGCTGTTCTCGTCGGCGAAAGTCATGGGCTGCTTGTCGAGAATCCAACCATCGGAACTTTTCTTGGAGCTGATGTTCTGCTTTGCTCGCCCCGTACGAGCTCGTAGGTGGTCCATGCTGGAAAGGTTCGAAAGGACCTGGATCTGCCGCTCACACATCCTTCGCAGAAATTGAAAACGCCCATCCTTTTGACTCTTTTCGAGGTGAAGCTAGAACTACTAGGGCGGATTTGCCACCAGACGTGCTCGGCGTCGATAGGAACTGCTATGCGCTCCAGATAGCAACGCTGCACCAGCAGCTGAATCGATAGCGATGATAGCACTCGATAACAGAGTTGAAGCCGTCGCCTCCTGCCGGCGGCCCGTAGGTAGCTGTGGGTCAATTCAAGGCCCACTTATTGTTATCTCGGAGACCAGTAATCGACGCGCCAAGCGCTGGAAACGGTGTCGAAGCTTGTGGGAGATATGATTGATATGGGGGCGTCGGATTTGATTGTAGCATTGTCGAACCTAAATTGAGTTCGGAACACTATCGAAATCATCGCCGAGATGGAGTTCACTTCGTTCGCCGGAAACAAACGCATCGTAGAGTCAGACACTGCACGACAGGCTGACTTCAACGAAATCCCAATCATCTCACTCGAATCTCCAAAGGAAGAGCTGCTAGAGCAGCTCAAAGACGCATGTACAAGAGTAGGCTTCCTGTACATCAAAGACCACGGAGTTCCGCAACACAAAATCGATGCACTATTCAACACGGCCGAGAGCTTCTTTGCGCAAGACAGCGCCACAAAGAACGAGATCAACTACAAGAAATCTAACATCTTGCGAGGATACGAGCCACCAGCGGAGGTACGGACAGACGAGACGAGGAAGCCGGACATGAACGAAGCCTTCAACTGGGGTTATGAGAAGAGCCTCGATTCGCAACGGTCGACTGCGCAAGATGAGCCTGGTGAGCAAGCCTTCCAGTCTCAATTTGCAGTGTACTGACAAGCCCCAGAATGGAAGGCGAACCCCATGTCTGGTCCCAACGTTTGGCCTGCGTTCCCGAACTTCAAGGAAACCGTAGGCGACTACTACGCGGAGATACTGAAGCTCGCTCGACGCCTCATCAAGCTTTGCGCACTTGTATTGGATCTGCCAGAGGCATTCTTCGACAAGTTCGTGTCGACGCCCGGAGCAATGGGGCGCTTATTGCACTACCCGCCGCAGGCAGCAAACGACCCAGAGGCGCTCGGTATTGGCGCGCACACCGACATCGAGTGCTTTACAATCCTCTGCCAAGGCACAGTTCCAGCCCTTCAGATCCTCAATGCGAAGGGTGAGTGGATTCAAGCACCGCCGATTCCTGGAACTTTTGTTGTCAACATCGGTGACATGCTAGCGCGATGGACGAACGACAGGTTCATCTCGACGGTTCATCGCGTATGGAATATCACTGGGAAGGAGAGGTACTCAATTCCGTTTTTCTTTGGCGCCAATTACGACGCGGTCATTAGTACTCTCGAGTCGTGTCTGAAGGAGGGCAAGACCAAGTATGAGCCGGTGCTAGCAGGCGAATATGTGTACAAGCGATTGTCGGCGTCGCGGATAGAGAAGCAAGTCGTGAAGAGTCAGGCGTGATTGAACGAGAAAATGGATGGGTTCTCCTCCGAAATCATGTGCATATTCATGTGTGCCTGCCTGCAGGCCCCAGGTAGTCGATAGCAAACTCAGCCGAATGGTACACGTCATCGCTCCTGTGTATTATATGCATGTCTCGCGATTCACTAAGACCGCCTGAGAAGCATAACGACGTGTTGATCCTTGACTTGTGTTGGTCGTGTCCGTCGTGTTGGTCGCGTTACGGACGCGTCGAGTTGTTGCCAAGCACCCATCGGAGCTTTACGGCCCGACTTCACACGGTTCGGCTGCTGGCTTCCTCGAAACTTCTCCACAACACTGCTCTCGGAAGATACGCTATCAGTCTGTCGCTGTGCTTCCGCCGGCCGGCCGCCGCGCCGTAGGGTTGCATCGACCTTCATCAAAGCGATAATAAAGCGCTCACCCACGTGACATGCAAAACCTCCCGAAGTCAAACTACGTAGGAAATCGCCTGCTTTCATGATGTTCTGAAGTGTCTTTCTTGCAACCTTCCGGTACTTTGCACCGATTTTGCCACTGATCATGAAGCCGACATGTTCTCTGCCAACAGCGCAGCCTTACGCCTTCACTTTTGACCCGCGGAGGACAGCCCTCGTAATCATCGACGTCCAGAAGGACTTTGTCGATCCCAGTGGCTTTGGATCTATACAGTGCGGCTCTCCAAAGATATTCGCTAGCGTAAGAGCGGTCGTGGGCAAGATCAAGGCAGCTTTAGAAGCTTCTCGAGCGCTAGGCCTCCACGTTGTACACACTCGCGAAGGACATTACGTAGACCTCTCTGACCTTACAGCTTCGAAAAAATACCGACAAGTCAATAATCCCAATGGTCATCATTCACTCGGCATCGGCGAGCATGGGCCGATGGGACGATTACTCGTGAGAGGCGAAGAAGGGCATGGCATTGTTGAAGAGTTGGCGCCATTGACTGGCGAGATTGTCATTGACAAAAGCGGGAAGGGAAGCTTTTGGGCCACAGACTTGCACCGAAAGCTCATGGGCAGAGGCATTACCCATCTGCTGTTCACTGGAGTCACTACTGAGTAAGCCACCATCATTGTCTCCTTTCTGGGCATGTGTGTGTAGCTGATTTGATTAGATGCTGTGTGTCCACTACTGTCCGAGAAGCCAACGACAGGGGCTTTGAGTGCTGCATTTTATCCGACTGCACCTCCGGCTTTAACTCTGACTTTGTTCAGACCTCTTTGGATATGATTAGCGCATACGATGGGCTTTTCGGATACATTGCTCCTAGTCAGGACTTTCTCGCACTACAAACTTCATCTCAAGCTCAACTGACTCCTCCTTTGACTCCACCTATCGAAGTGGAGAGAATGGATCTTGGCTTAGGGGCTCTCCGGAGGAGGTATGCCCAAGGCTCATCGAGCCCAGTGCAGCTTGTGCACAATATCTACGACTGGATAGAAGCCAACAAAGATAAGTTCCCGAATGTCTGGATCCACCTGCGGCCTCGTGCGGATCTTGTGGAGGAAGCGACTCACTTGCAGAAAGTCTACGCAGGGATGCCCACTCCACCACTTTACGGCGTACCGTTTGCCGTAAAGGATAATTTCGACGTTGCTGGAATCCCCACTACTGCTGCTTGCTCCGCCTATGAGTACACGCCCATCAAAGATGCGCCAACGGTGTCAGCACTCAGGCATGCTGGCGCCTTGCTCATCGGCAAAACCAACATGGACCAACTAGCCACCGGCCTTAGCGGGTGTAGGTCGCCATTTGGCTCTCCTTGCAGTGTGTACGGCCACTCAAAGTACATCTCCGGCGGTTCAAGTTCAGGTTCTGGCGTGGGAGTCGCAGCGCGAATGGTTAATTTTGCGCTCGGCACCGATACGGCTGGTTCTGGCCGTGTTCCTGCGGCCTTGAACGGTATCGTGGGGTTCAAGCCCACGAAGGGAACTCTATCAGCTCGCCGTATTGTACCTGCGTGTAAGAGTCTGGACACGGTCTCGATATTCGCTGCATCTATCTCAGACGCCCGGAGTGTGTGGCAGATCCTGGACTTTTACGATCCAGCAGATGCATACGCCAAGTCTATTTCCTCGCTACCACTGAAAGCCGTCGATTACCGCGGCGTGGAAGGCGGAGGGTTCTCGTTTACCGTCCCGCCCCTAGAAGTGCTCGAAGTCTGCTCTCTTATTTACCGCAGCATGTTCGCCGACACAGTCCGGCGGCTTGAAGACCTCGGTGGTCGTCTTACACCACTATCAGCGTCCGACTATGAGCCTTTCCAGACCGCCAACGAGTTATTGTACTCCGGGACGCTGGTCAACGAGCGCATTGCATGCATCGGGCACGACTTCATCACCAAGTATATCGACAGTCTTCATCCTACCACAAAGACACTCTTCCAAGCTATCCTGAGCCGGGATGCCAAACCATGGGATCTTTTTGCGGATCAGATCAAGCAAGCTGAATGCACGCGTAAAGCTCAGCAAATCTTCAAAACGATTGATGTCATGGTATTGCCAGCTGTCCCATGCCACCCTACTCTGGAAGCAATGGAGCAAGATCCCATTGGTCTCAACGCGAAGATGGGCGAATTCACGCATTTCGGGAACGTGCTCGATCTTTGCGCTGTCAACATTAACGCAGCGTTCTACGAAGGGAACGACGGCGCGATGCCCTTTGGCATCAGCTTGGTTGGTGGAATGGGCATGGATGGAAGAGTTATGGATATTGCAGCCTTTATTGAAGAGCGTCTTTGAAAGTGGCAGAGCGGCACGGCACGGTGATTGCTATTTTTCGATACAAGTAGTAGCATTAAAGCGTTCATGTTGCGCGTAATGTACGTTGTATCAGTCTGTCGTGTTGCGCAGCTACTGAAGTACCCTCTGCGCGCATCGCGCACCGAAAGTGTAGTTCATACAATGTAATCCTGGGGCAGCGGGACATCCTGGCTGACGCACGCACATTCCGGTGGCGTAGCCTAAATATCAGATGTGAAGCCGCTTATGTATATGTATATCTCGACAACGCCCTTGATACTGGCACGCCCTTGGCCCGCTCGAGAATCCGAGATGAATACCGAGAGGAAGTAACCAAGCTTTCTCCAGCGGTGGCAATCGCACTAGTCCCGTGTAGTTGCGCTTTCAATTAACGCGGAGGTCTGGTTCCAGGGTCAATGAGCTCAGAAGTTCTGTGGTCGTAATCGGTGTGAGGGCCCCGCGGCGGCTGTGGATCTGAGATGTTCACGACGAGGGAGTGCACCACTCGAATTCGAATGAGGGCCTCGCAAATACCTTCACCATCAAGGTTGATCCGGCTGCCGTATCCAATGATGCCCTTTCGAATTGGATAAAGGCTTTCCTCTGATTGAGATGTTGTTCGTTGTAGTATAGTATACCTCTGCTGTGGTCGAGATCAATCAATACTTGTAGTGGCAGTCGTAGGGTAATCTGCTCAATCGCCGAATCCAAGAGTTGTGCAATGGGCCCTTCGATGCGCGCATAATATTCAATGTGGCGATGCTTGGGTCCAAGGATCTTGAACTCAATCGCGTGTTCAGTCTGCTGTAGGAAAAAGTGTTTTCCTAGAGTTGGACACAAGTCTGCGAGGCAGATGAGATAACCTGTTGTTTCGCCGGTGTGTCCTGTTGTCAATCCACATTTTTGGCATCTATGCTGAGCACCCCACTTCCCAGAAAAGCTGCTCCTCGTCGCATGCATCGTGACGAAACTCTCTGGCGCTCGCTCAGTCTGAAGAGCCGTGGCTACAATGGTCGGAGAACAGAGACAAAGGCGATCAGCACAAGCGCTCAAAACGTGTTCCAAGAAATCATCGTCGGAGAGTTGATAGTCTACGGTAATTCTCGGGCCTTCAATGCAAAGTGTATGCAACGAGAAGACCCGATCGCGCTGAACGCTGCATTTCTGGTGCTGGAAGCGACAGAGCAACAAAAGAAGACTGTCGATACCTGGAAGAACACGGCCGCTCTTGTTCCAGAGCGGAATACGCCCAAAACTCCCATGTGGATCTTGAGCGAGGATGGTGTCATGATCCATCTCCGTCATGCGACGCATGAGCCGTAGTTGACGGGCTAATGCAATTTCTTGTGTGATCCATGCCCGCTCCCAAAGGCTGTTCATCTCGATGCCATATATAGCTGATTCGTCCTCTTCAGGATCGGTGACTTCAGAGCTGCGTCGCGCGAAATCGGGCCACGTGGCCGGTCCCGCACGCGACGCAGTTAAGGCCAAAGGATAATCGACTATGAGCGGATCATTTGAGGGAGTATCCCAAAAGCGCGGTTGTATAGCTGCAATGATTCCATCCTTGCTGGTGTCACCTAGCCACACGCATACTTCCACTGCGCTCCGATATATCTTGCCCATCAGCTGAACTTGATGGTTCCTTTCACTAACGTTTCGTTGGTCTATAGATAGAGCATCGATCCAGAACAGTTCCGCGCAGTGCTTCTTCCTCATTCTTAACAAAAAATTCAGGAGGTTCCAACGTACAAAGTGTGCTTTACCATTGATGATGATGAAGTCCCCTCTACCCTTCGGTCCCCACTGGTACGAGAGACATTTGTAGCTGGAACTTGCAATCTCGCTTTTGTACAATGAGCATTCGATAGGATCGCGGTCCGAAATCGCGGGTTTGATCTGCAACAGCCGGACTGAGTCTGAACTCTGGTCCAGCGGCTCGTACTGGTACTGATGCTCCCTAGACTTGAGAAGCCTATGATATCGTGGGTCTCGTTTGATGTGCTTCTCTTTCAGTTTTGACCTAGTCTCCTTTTTTTTCGGCGCGCTGTTGCTTCTAATTTTCCGAGAATGTGCGGACAAAAGCCGTGGGGCATAATCCGACTCTTCTTCCGTCCATTCTTCGTCCTCCCTATCCGAACTAGCCATGCCGGTCCTATCAAAGTAAAGAATTTTCGATAGTGTTGCGAAATAAACGGTGTATGGTGTATGAGAGTAAGCGGAGCGGCCTTGGCACAGATCAATGGAAGCGGGGTCAAGCCGAATCAGGCTACCCGCGCAACTCGCCAACCCATCGAGTTGCGCGGGTAGTCCGATCTTTTTAAACGGTCATGAATATCAGTGCGCGAAGTAATAAGAGGTTCCTACCTTGAAACATAGAGCAAAGCCGAGCCTTCGTATATGACGATGAGCAGCACCTTTCGATGCCGCTTGCTTCACAACAATCGTAGCGAAATGGCATGAGAATGAGCGACACTTCAATATTTGCGCCAAACGATGTAATATGTACCATTTAATCGAAACGCTTCAGAGGCTACAGATGCTTTACAATGAGGGCTTTCTACTTTTCATCTTCCACCTAGCATATCCAGCCGCATTCCCAGCCTTACAGATCAGAGTTGTCTACATTTACAAGTTGGCAGCAACAAAGCTACGGAGCGTAGACTGGCCAAGGTGAGAGTAGACACCAGGCGAGTTGGCAGCAGCGCAGCCATCACCCCATGAAACAACACCGAGAAGGGTCCTGGTCGACTTGTTGACAATGGGGCCGCCAGAGTCACCCTGGCAGGAGTCCTTTCCGCCTGCCGCAAAGCCGGCGCAGAACATTTGGGTGGTGACGTACAACTCCCTCGCAACGTACATGTTTGCGCAGGTGCTGCGGGTGATGACGGGAACGTCGACCTTGAGAAGGCTCGTGGGGAGCGTCTGGCCGCCGGAGGAGGTGGTGCCCCAGCCAGCAGTGGTGAGGACGGTTCCGGACGCGGGATCCGAGCCAGACGCAGGGAGCGTAGCGTACGAGATGGTGGAGCTCGTGGGGATGGATGTGGCGAGCTTCATGATGGCGACATCACCCTGATAAGTCGACGCGACGTAACCAGAGTTGATCTTGATGGAAGAAACACGGACGACAGTACCGCCTGAGGAGCGGCTGAGCGAGCCAGCACGGATAGTGAGGCTAGAGGCGGTCTGTCCCTCGGCGCAGTGAGCTGCGGTGACGATGGTGTTGGCGTTGAGGAGACTGCCGCCGCAGAAGTGTCTACCACTCTGCTGGATGGAAACGATGAAGGGGAAATCGCCCGCAGAGGCGGACACTCCACCAACGATATCTAAGACGAATTAGCGAATGGTCGAGAAAGTGATCGTTGATCCGAAGCACTTCGCAGTGAATGTGAATTCGAGAAGATACATACCGTTCTCGCTGCCCTCATCCCAAGCTGGGATTTCAGGGTCCTGTGGAATAGCTGCCGAGAGCACAACGGCCGGGATGGCCAAAGCCGTGATGAGGTCCTTGATCTGCATGATGCTGATAGTACTGCGAAGGTGTACAGGCTGTGGTCTGGAGATGGCTGGAAGGCGGAGGTGGAAGAGGCGAAAGCGAAAGACTGGTGGTTCTCTGATGAGAGGACTGGTCTTCAAACTTGCAGATGGCAACCTGATATTTGTACTCCATCTCGTCGATCCTCACACGCTCTCCATTTCCTGATCTGATGTTGCAGCATCAACCTTCCCATCCTGTCAACGAGGTGTGTCGGAGGTCCCAAGACCATTAGTACAAGGGGTAGCCGATGGTCCTTCCGCTTCTAGTAAAACCCAGACCGGGCTTGCCGCTGATTGGAGGCGCTGAAGTTAAAAGTTCCTGATGAAGTCTAGTGCCATTCATGCACGCGATGTAGACTCGCATCCGGTGATGTGGTGCTTATCTCTTGTAGGCTTACGGGCGCTCTGGGTACCTTGAAGTAGCGGCCAAAGAGGAAGGAGTTGTAGCACGCTATCTGACTACCGATTGTGTAGGGTGCTGACTCCGGCCCTAGGAGACTCTCTCGGCGCGATTGAACGTCGATGCTTGTTTGCAGCTCAAGACATTGACAGGCTTGTTCTTGGGCGGACACGCTGTGATTGCGTTGAACCACCTCAGGGCCGTTTCGTTTCATGGGCATTTCTTGGGGCGAGTAATTTGCGACCATTGCGAACAATATTGGCCTATGCTCACGGCAGGATGTCCGATCAGCGCGGTCTGCCCCGGGTGATCAACGTTGCCTTCGCAAGAGAGGCAATCCAAGCCGGGATATGCCCATGGAACACTGCATTGTCATTGGCGAAGTCCTGATCGGCAGCGATAAGATCTTGATGTCAATTAGCACGCATGACTACACATGCGATGAAACAAACATACCTGCCGCAAGTAACCTAAGCGTGTGCCCATGGACTCCCGCGCGGAGGCTTGGCCAGTTGATACCAAGCTTTCGCCTTTTATTGCATCCATGGGAGCGTCATGCAAGATAGAAAGATGGTTGGTGTGGGAGAAATGGCGTCGTCTCAAGTGCCGCCGGATCTGTTCTCGAAAAGGCAGTTGCGGTTGGTGGTTGGAGCTTGGCATCTCGGCAGGCTTTGCCTAACGTAGTCTTGATCACCACAACACCAGAGTCGTGCGGAGGTGCACGTTGTGATGGTACTGGTCGCACGGAAGAGGAGGCTGAAGATAGTAAGTGGCGAAAAACATCACACTGCGGTCTTCGCCTGCGAGAGGATGCAACGGTGTATCCTGCTCATCTTGGGGGGAGATCTGAACCCTAGCGCCAACACTCTACCCTATCCGCCCCTTTGCTGCGGCCGCGCGCATGAAGTACGCAGAGTTGGTGATTCGCACACGCTCAAATTCTTCTAGAAATAGTACCCACCAATCATTTCATCGCAGGCCGCACAGGTTCGCCACCTGGTATCTTCAGGGGTCAAGGCGCGTCACTTCACTAAGGCCACGTCTTCCTTGGACATTTTCAGGCACCAGCCGCATATACTGTGGTCTGCGCGGAATCCAGTAGTTTTACCACTATCGTTCGTCAAAAACAACAACTCAATGCAACTGTTCCAATACTTCTTCTCGTCTCTCATCGCGACCGCCGCTATGGATACAATACTCTCCCCTTTCTCGATAGAAATCAGCGGTAAACCGATCGCAAAGATTGACGACAGCGAAGCGACAAAAACGCAAGCAAAAGTTGGCACAAGCGCGGAGGCGGCCGTCTTCGAGCTCAAGAATGGCCGTCTCGGCTGTGGAGGGTGGATGCTCGGACGAAACACCACCGAAGATCGAAGCATGTTACCTAAAAAGGTGTTGTGGTTCAAGATGTCTGAAGACCAAGAGGAGAGAATACAGCCAGTTGCTGCAGAGAAGGAAGGAGACTCGTATGTGCTGAAGTTTGGTGGTATGTGTTCAAGGCGTGATCTGTGGTTATCGTATAACTGACGTCATGCAGGCCAGCGTTTAATCGAACAGGATGGCAACGTCCTCGCCAGCTTCTTTGATCCAGATGAGCCAGTGAATGTGGTCGTGACGATGAAGTAGGATGCAAAAAGAAACTTCCCATTGAACTTGTTATTGTCAACCCCCTACAACTGCGGTCATTGATCGTGTTCGCATCCAGACAGTATTGTGTCTTCGATCAAGGTTATTTGAAGCTGCGTAGCTTTTGCTATGGCCGAGAACAAACTTTACGCCATCAACAGAAACCCCACTCACCTTCACTATGCAAGTCTCTCGCCCAACTAACCCCACAGCAAAAAAGGACAGATAGCATCCTCGCGTACGCAGCAACGACAACAAAGATGGGTACACATGCGAATGGGGCGGTCAAAAAGGCAAAAAACCTCAGTAGCGAGTACTTATCCGGGCCTGCTCAAACATTGCTCGTTCAGTTCGCTGCTTGCCACGGTGGCAGCAATCGAACTGGGCAATCAATATCAGAACCATCATTTGGTGCACAGAAGAACACACCGGCCCGTCAGTCCATTTCCTTGCTTCCCGTTATTGCAATAGTCTTTTATTCACTGTGAAGCTCTTTGATATCGATCTTCTACGGTCAAACTTTCATCCCAAACGCAACATCTCCATCGTTCAGTCACGTTCCCATTGAAGATTTCGATCTAACCGCCCTCGTTGCCGAGTCAGTCCATGCGATCACTCAACCACATTGAAAATTGTAGCACATTTTCTTTATTCCCTCGGGCATCTTTGCATAACATGCCAACTAACTTCATCTTTAGTCACTGCCACAACGCACAAGGGCACGTGGAATGCTCTAGGGCAGGCGTCGTGGAGTCTTTCCTTCATATGTACCTTTCGACCACTAGTTTTGGGGCTTAGTGCGCGCTGATAAGTAACAATATATATGCGAGCACCTTGGTGCAGACCGTCCCCTTCGACTCGACCACAGATCGCTACATGTCTGTTGACCTTATACGAATCTGTTGAGTCGACTTTGTTCGGTCTGGTGGGGAGCCCGGTATACCCATACAATCTGATTCTTCACCTTGGCATACACTCGTCCAGAATGACCATTTTTACATCTTGGACGTCGTCGGTGGAAGAGCAAAGTCGATGTTTGTGCGACGCATGTGAAAGCGCATGACTCGCGTGGGCGCCATGTGGTGTGCCGAGGCTGATCAGCCTTGCGACATCGCGACGCCGTCCGGCTCCACATCTTCATCGCATCATACAGTACACGACATGCACGGCGTTCACGATCATTCGCATCTACAGCCGCATAGTATTGTACGACTACCGTGCCGCCGAGCAATCTTGACTAGCATACTCTGCGTGTGGCTGTTCTCTACATGCGCCTCCCGTTAATAGGGGCGCGTAGTTGTCGCTCGTGATGTCCGACTCAGTTGGTACGATAACACTCTCAAACCATGTCGCATGAAGCACAATCGCTAACACTGTGAATGTCGTAGATCGCGTCTTCAGCCATGCGCTCAACACAGTCAACAAGATCCGTACAGGCTCGCAGAAGCCTCCCTCCGCCACGCGCCTCCTCCTCTACGGCCTCTACAAACAAGCCATGGGTACCTACACACCACCTTTTTTCCGCCCTACCCATATCTAATACACTACACCAGAGGGCGATGTAGACGGCATAATGGACTGCCCCGATGGCAACAGCGAGCAGGATCAGCGTGCGCGCGAGAAGTGGTATGTCACACGACAGCATATCCTTGCACTGATATATCCAACATGGCATGACCTTGTACTGATATGATAATCTAAAGGGACGCATGGAAACAACAAAACCGGCTCTCGAGAACGGAAGCTAAACGCCGCTACATCACCACCCTCATCGACACGATGCATAAATTCGCCTCGCCGTCACCCGACTCCCGGGAACTGGTTGCTGAGCTGGAGTTCGTGTGGGATCAGGTGAAGTCGAATGTTCCGTCAAGTTCATCTTCGTCGCCGATGGATGGGCATTCATACCTCGCAGAAAGCAGGGACCACATCCAACACAACATGCAAGATAATAACAGGGATGATGAGGAAGAGGAAGATGAACCGATTCTTCGTGTGAAGTCGCCCATGTCAGAGGAAATGGAGGAAGAAATCGAACGTGAAGAGTTCGTCGACGCGCCGGACTCACAATATCAATACAACCCAGACGCAGCAGAACCACCGGATACAGATCTCGTACAGCAGCAACCCAAACCCATCGAAACGCCCACTCCAGCACCACGAATGCGCTCCTTACTACCGCCCATATCGATGCCGACATTCACGTCTCCTGCGGCTGCTCCTCAGCAAAATGAATCGGCAGCAGATAAGAAGTGGCGTGCACGCATGGAGCAAGCCCTCCAGAAAATGACTGCCGAAGTCGCTGCGCTACGCGAACAACTGGAAGCACGGAGGTTGTTCTCACATTCGCCGCACTACCGGTTATTTCGTGGCTTGTGGCGGTGGGTGTGGGCAGCGGTCAAGCACGTAGCTGTCGATGTGCTATTATTAGGCATTGTGCTGCTCTTCATGAGGCGGAAGAAGGATCGAAGGCTGGAAGGCGCGATACGAGTCCTACTGGGAGATGCGGTGGTCAGGGTGCAGAGGATGGGGGGCGGGTGGAGGATATTGGGGAAGGAGAAGAAGGGGCCGACTTGAAGAACTTGAAGAGATTTGTGGTTTATGAAGGTATGGATTTACGTTCTCAAGCTGGTCATTCAATTGATGAGGGTATAGAGGCAAACAACATCGATGTTTATGTTGGGAAGAATATCCGTCTTACGACCAATCCGAGACCTCGAATCACCTGTCATCACGCTACGGCTTCCAAGTCACAGTCACAGTCGCACGCAACACCATTGTACGCACGTTCAGTCACACAACGCTGAACGGACGCGAAGTGAAAGACGACCCTCTAAACCTCGACACCTCCTCCATACGTCATCAAAGCACGACTTTCACCCACACCCTGCGCCTCATCACGTCGCGATGATCGCCACACCTCCAGGCAACCTGCAAACAGCTGTTCACCCTCCTCACTAGCGCCCTCCGCACCACACAAATACTCTTCTCCCACCGGCTCTCTCAGTCTCTCATCACACACCCTCTCCCTCCCACAACCACCCCGATATCACGATATCGGCCTCTCACGAAAAACACCACACACCACACGAAACACGCACCATGACGGACACCACTCCGCACAACACCGGCCCTGACGTCAAGGGCGATATCGACGCCGCGATGGAGGGCTCGCGTACCGCTGCTGCTAATGTAGCCGGTGGTATCAAGAACGAGGTCACGTACGAGAACGCTGCGGCTGTCGCTGGCAACGTCAAGACTCTTGCCGGAAACCACGGCTTCACCATCGCGAACGCGAAGATCGCTACGTCCAACGTCGCCGGCAACGTCAAGACCCTCGCGCACAACCACGGCCTCACCGTCGAGAACGCCAAAGCCACCTTCGCCGCGCAGCCCCAGTCGCACTGGCGCATGCTCGTCCCGCTCTTCGCCGCGTCCATCATCACCGTGCTACTCATGAGCTTCCACCTTACCTCGCCTGTCTCGCCCACCTGGCTGGGCACGCTTGTCCCTCTCGTCATGCTCATGGGCGAGCCCATCCTGCGCAAGGCTATCTCCGTCACCGCTGCCTCGCCGCGCCTTGACGCCGCGCATCTTGGTGCTGGCTGGTTGGCGTGGTGCTTGGACGCGGTGGTTACTGCGTTGTCTGGCACTACGGATCTAGTGGCTAAGCCCGAGAATGCGTGCAAGGTCATGAATTTGAAGGCTGGCCACGCCCGTGCGAACAACTCGTTCGTTTTGTCTCGTCTTTTGCGCGATCTGGAGAAGGCGCACGAGCACAAGGTCGGTGGTCTCTGCGTAGAAATCTTGGACGCTGGCAAGCAAATCGCTCCAGTGAACTGGCGCGTCAACATCCTCGCCATCGGCGCCATGACCGCCCAGATCATCATCGCACTGCTCGCCTTCATGGTCAACGGCGACATGAACGTCCTGTTGTTCTTCTGGGCTTCGCTTCTCGCCATGGAAGCCATGGCCAATCTACTCGCTTGGACCGCAACTAAATACCACGCCCGCAAGAACGACAACCAATCCTACGCGCTGATGCGCGGCAATGGATACCGTCACGTCTTCATCATCCGCAACACGCACCCCGAGGCGTGGAATCTAGAGGACATGGCAGCCGGCGCGCACTCGTACGCTTACACCTCTACGCCTGAGCTACTAGTCATCTGTCTCGCAGCCCTGACATTCGGCTTCCTCACCGTCGCGGCTACCATGATGCCCGCGCACTCCGTCATCGGCATCCTCGCTATCCTCTTCATCGGCACAGTAGCTAACATCCTCGTCGCTGCGCTCCCGCGCGAGTCCTGGATGCACGGTGTCACGCTCACGCACGCCGAGACTATTTCTACCGACCGCACGATCTTTGGTGCGCTCGAGCGGTTGGAGGAGAAGTACCCGGGCGCTGGGCAGCAGCTGGTGGGCGAGTTCGTCCCCGCGGGTCTGAATGAGAAGAGCAAGGCGCAGTGGGCGCAGATGCTGGAGCGTCGTCAGGCGAAGGAGCATGTTGCGGGGACGTATGATTTGCCGCGGGGTTTGACGACCGAGGAGAAGATGAAGGAGATGGAGAAGGCGATCCGTGGACAGTGAGTGTCTGTTGTTTAACTGGACGGTATTTTGGATAGTGTCATGGAACGGAGCGAATTTTGAAGAGCTTGGTCTCTAGATGAAAAAAGTAAATGCTAGATCGTAAATAGCTTATGGGAGCTATCGGTGTAAAATACCACGTGTAAAATGTACGACGGAACAATCTAGCTTACAACAACTATACTCTGCTACGTGAACTCGAACTCGCTAACCCTCCCTACTAACGGCTGGCCTACCTCGCCTCTTTCAGCAAATACCCCATACTCCCAACTCCCCAGCTTTCCCATCCCCACTTTTTCACCATGCAACCTCATCTCCCCCCCTCAAACCTCGCCATTCTCCCCGTCCCAACGCCTCTCAATTTCTCCCCACACACGTACAACACACTGACCAACGGCAACCCGATACCCAAGGCGAGAAAAGCCAACAGGCCGACGCCCCAGTCCACGCCTAGGCGTGAGAAAAGCTTGGAGCCGAAGAGCGGGAATGCGCCGGCGAAGAGACAGCGGAGGAAAGAGACTGGTTGGATTGTTAGGCGATGGAGATATCGAGTAGGGGAGGCGCGATAGGTCGAGGCAGAGGTGTTTGAGATGAGCGTCCAGACGAGTGAAGAATTGGTGAAGCGACGCAAGGAGGAGATACGTCAAAGGAGCAATATTCTACTTACTAGCTGCAAACGCACTTGCAGGAAACTTGAATCCATCGACGGCGTAGAGCTGGACTGAGAGCAGGATGTTCATCCCACCAGCAGTGAGGATTGTGACGCCAAGCAAAGGCTACTTTGATTTAGCATCGGCCGGAAGTGTAAGTCTAAGGATAAAGTAGGATAAAAAAAGTAGGTGCTACTTACGACGATGAAATGCGTTCGCAGCGCGGTAAAGCCGTAGACAAAGAGCCCAGACACAAGAAGAGCAAGGCCCACGAAACAACTGAGCACTCGTGACTCAGGCTTATATTTCTTCGCCTTGCCAGAGTTGAAGATGGCTTCCATCGCGCGGACAGTAGCGAAGGTGCCGAAAACTAGGCGCATTTTTTTCAGTCTCTGAGATTTGTCACAGGCAGGAGTGTGCTAGTACTCACGGGTTCCGACACCAGCAGCGAGAAAATCAGTGCCTACGATGCCAACGGAGTGTCCGTATCCAATGCCGAAGACATCAGCGTACTGGAAGAGGAGTTAATGCATGCAAAGCTTAGCTGGCGAGGACGGGTTGACTTGCGGTGACGATGATGAGATATACGGTGCCGAAGACTACAGAAGCGAAAATTGATGCGAGGAGCAGAGCTGGGTCGAGGATGAGATACACAACTGTCCGCATGTCAGCATCTGCTCCAAATCTGTGCAACAGTTAAACGGACCCGGCCGAACTACTTGACCAAGCAGTGGGCCCATCCCGCCCTTGTGAGGCTCGAGGTCTAGGATGGAGTATGCGTTGGGATTGTGTCGCTGGGCTTTGCGACATTTGGAAGTCAGTACCCGAGGAGCATAAGTCTCGTGGAGGCAGACGATGCCGAGGAGACCAATGATGGCACTTGCGATTGCCTGCATTGCGTTAGCATGGTGCTGTTTGGAGTGCAGTACGGCGTACTGGGATCCAGAGCGTCCAGCGCCATGATACGCGTTCTGACATCCTACAAATCACCATTTAGTCCCGTGTTCTTGTGCACTGTATCGAGCAACCTACCAGCCTCCACACACTGGGCCAAGAACCGGCCCAAGGACACTTCCATTCCATTAGTGCGAATCCCAGAAACCTCCAAAAGCAAAACCAACTTACGGTCCCAGCATAACAAGCCCAGACGCCTTAGGCCTAGCCTCCAGACCCCAAATATCCGCCAAAAAGCCACCCGCAACCGAAATGGGCGCCGAACCACCCAGACCAGCCATAAACCTACACACCGCAAACTGCGCCGTCTAAACAACTCATCAGCCGATTTTCTCCCATCACTAACTGCTCCACCAATCAACATCGTACTCACCGTCCCAGCAAACCCTCCCCCAACACTAAACCCAACAAACACCACATTCCCTCCATGCAGTACGACCCCCCGCCCATACCGCTCACTCAACGGCGCAAGAAATAACGGCCCAAGCGCAAGCGCAAACAAGAATATGGACACTTGCAGTGCGCCGGTGGTGGTGTCGGTGATGTTGAAGTCGGCCATGACGAGGTGGAGTGAGGGCGCGAAGATGGTGGAGGCAAAAGGCGAGAGAAAAGAGAAGGAAGCGAGAATGGCAGTTGCGCGTACTTTAGTGGCAGTGGGCCAGGACTGTAGTGGAGGTATTAGATGGAAGGTGATACAAGGAGCATAGGGAGAGGTTGAACCTACCCGTGGGTGGTCTGAGTCGAGCGATACGAAGTTGGTATCGAGCGCACAAAGCGTGTGTCCGCTGTTGAAAATCTTATCTGGGTTTGAGGCCTGGTCGGCGAGAAGGAGGTGGTAGGCTTGGTGGACTTGTGCTCTGGGCGTATGATTTTCGACGAAGAGCTCCTCTTTGGCGGTGGTCGAGGTGGTCATATTGGAAAGGCAAATATGATTACTAGTGGATGCGATGTATTTCGTCTTCGAAGTAGCGAGAGAGGCTTTATATGTACATAGCCATGAGAATCGGTTCGAACAGTGCCCGAATCATCTGCACAACTAATCCAGCATCAATCGCGAGGGCCCATGTTTGTTAGCGTCTCGGACATATTCGGGACGTTGTGATGCTGGTACACTCCCCAGTTGCCTCGGAATCCGTTTCTTACCATTTAAGTATGCCGTTCACGAGCGTGCGAGGCTGCTTGATAGTCGTAACGCCAGGAGCAGGACACCGACCATACCCGATGCATACCTAGCCCGCATTTAGCACGATCGGCCGCAGTCGGTGTTAAAACCCGCACTCCACTTGACATTCGACTCGTGCTACTCCACTCCACTCCTACAAGAGTATATCGCCCCGCCCCGAATCTACCACCGACTATCACCGACAACATCCTTTTCTTCTTCTCCCGCATGAATGCTCAAGCTTGCGTCCGCTGCCGCACTTCCAAACGCCGGTGTGACAAGGCCTATCCGATTTGTTCCCGTTGCCAAAGAGCTGAGCTTCATTGCGCATATGACGACGAAGTGACTTCGAATTCCGGCGGAACTCGCGACCAGCATGCATCCCCAGCCCATTCAATCCTTTTCCCCGGTGAAAAGGGCACCAAGAAACGCTGTCGAGTGACTCTGTCCTGTACAAGGTGTCACCGACTCAAAGTAAAGTGCGACAAAGCCCAGCCGTGCGAACGATGCCGCCGTTCAGGATACACAACATCTTGCGCATTCACAAACAGTGAGCCGCGATCATCCTCCGTGCAGACCCTTTCAACGCCCAGCCTAGCATCGTTCGAGGAAGATCCCGAAGTCGTGGTCGCAACGTGGTTCCTTCGAAAAAGCGGATCGAGCCAGTACAAGGCCATCTTGGACAGAGTAAGCAATATCGATTGATTCCAATGGCAGACTGTGTGCTGATGGAACGAGCTGGAGTCCCTGTCTGGGCTCGACATGTCACCATTTGCGCACGCGATGCGCGAGCATATTTCCGGCGATTGTTCCAGCGATTTTGCCATCGCCGGAAGCTTCCCTTTTGGCAGTGTGCCATCCCGACACTTCGACGACCACGAAGAGGTACTGCGCCTTCTCCGCGCGCACGAGACGCAGGTAAACGACTTCACTAGACACTTTCTCGAGACATATCATCCATTATTACCTGTGCTCGACCCAGGCAAATTCCGCAGCCAGATCGATACTTTCCAGTCACGTCTACGGGAGTGTAGTCCAAGCTGGCTAGCTCAGTATCTCGTCGTGCTCGGGCTGGGTGCCTATGCCTCCACGCGCGACCACAAGCTCGCAGCTCGATTCTACTATGCGAGCGAAGCATGCCTCGCGCAATCCGCATACCTCTTCCGACCTTGTATCACAGACATCAGCACCCTCTGTCTCATGGTTCTTGCAAAGAGCGCCGCGCAAGCAACATGCTGGGCCATGGACACGTGCTGGAACGTCATGGGGCTCATTGTGCGCTTGTCGATGATGACATGTCTGCACCAGGAATGGATGCCGCACTTTGACGAGCCAGCGATCAATCAGGAACGGAATACGAGAAGGCGACTGTGGTCTGTGGTTGTCTTTCTCGATCTGCAGATGTCGCTGGTGGTTGGACAGCAGTCGCTCCTTCCGCAAGACGCCCTTGGACCAGTGACGACGGCTGAGCATCATACACCGGGATCGCGCGAAGACTGTTGGGACGCGGTTTTACCTCGCGCGTACCCGGTCGTTTGGAAAATACTAGCTCGTGTCAACGCTCGCACAGACCCGATAACGTACGACGAAGTAATGCTCTTCGACACGCAACTTGACCAGCACATACACCCTCTGAGCAGCCAAATTCCCAGCACTCATCCCGCCTGTCTCAGCTCTACAATGTTTCTCTCGCGGGCTGTACTCGTGCTGCATCGCCGCCACGCACTCGACAACGAAGCGCCGTCGCAGTATCCCGCGTCGTACCGCAAGTCTCTCGAAGCCAGCTTGGCGGTGAGTCGTCGCCACGTCGCACTCTGCGGATCGTCGTCGCAGCTGGATCTTATCGGTCGACCGTATATGCTCGACTTCTTTGCCGCGGCTTTCACGGCTTGTATTCATCTCTTCCGGAGGGACGCTCGGGGTTCGCTGCTAGGTCACAGGTACGAGATACCTTTGCGCGAGACAGTTGTGCACGTTGTTGAATCGAGCTTGCGTCTTCTTGCAAGGGAACGGGATACGTCGCTGTGCTTTCGGACTGGATATACTTTGTTGCACGCTGTTTATCAACTCGCGCTGAGTGAGTGCTGATGTTGGGCGTTCATGGCTTTGCATGATAGAGTCATTTTGTTGACGCGTTGGATCTATGTCGGGGTAGAAGCGTGTTGGGAGCTTTAGCGCGGGGGAGATCAAGTGGGTGCAGGTTGTGATGGTAATATGTAACAGGAGGGCGAGATATATAATTGGTAACATTCAGTGCATTCCAGTGAATCTGTCCACCCATCAAACCGGCTTACCCGACTCAGGCCGCGTCACCAGGTAAATCTACTTATCCCCCCCTCCCAACTCGCCCACAACTCCAACTCCCCATCTCTATCCAAATCCCCAACAAACTTCAAACACCTCATGCGCTCCCTACCCTTCCCGTGTCTAGGAATCTCTTTAACCGTCTTGCCAGTCCACATATTACTCACTCTAACCGCTACATCCGACTCCTCATGTTGAGCCGCAGCAACGAGCCCCAGTCGCGCATCAACCGCAACATCCAGATCAATGTCGTCGACGTTTGAATGCGCGAATGAGAAGACGGGCTGCGACCAGTTCTTACTCGCGACGTTGCTCATTTTTCGGCGCTTGCGGACGTTTCGGCCACCGGGGTATATGTTCTGGAAGTACTCGTCGTTGTAGTGATGGTGATTCTTTCGTGGGAGTAAGCGCGGCGCGCGAATGTCGTATAGATGCAGGGAGTCGTTGAGTCCCGATACAATAAGCCGCGTAGGGTCGTCCGCGGTTTTAATCTTGGTCACTGGAAACGGGTGCGTAAGGATATGACTCGAGCCGCCAGACCGGGAATCGTATAATCTTACTGTCCCATCGCGACACCCAAGCGCAACGGTGCTCTGGCTGATCCAGTCAACGGCGAGGACGTCGGTTGAGAGATTGGACAGCGGCGTGCTTGTGTTCCATTCGCCGGACCATGAGCGGGTGAATAGCAATAAGGAAGACGAGGCGCCCACTGCGACCATCTCGGCTGCTGATTCGTTGGAATGACCTCTCAGAGATGAATGTGGGCGTGCTGCAGAGGCATATATCCCGATGCAGCCTTTGGGCGTGAATTGCTGGCCGACGTACGGACCGTCGCGCTCGGGGTCACTGAGGTGGACGACTGGCGCTCGGTCTGAGCCGTATGTCGTTGTCGCCAGGGCGCCGGTGATGGGGAGGAACGTTAGAGATGAGACGGGTGACGTCGTCCGCTGGAGTTCTTCCCATGGCTCGAAGGATCGTGGAAGGTTATTGAGGTAGGAGTCGACATCAAAATCAGGGTCTGGAATTGGAAGGTCATTGTTGGTGGGATGCAAGGGCCGTCGCTTGATGCTGTTGTCGCCGTGGACGATATAGACGGCCTTGGAGATGGGGTCGAAGTCGAAGAGGCGGATTGGAGCGCCGGACGGGCGGTCTATCACTTTGCGTGGCCGGACAGATACGCCGCTCATGCAAGCACCTGGCCATGTGCCGTGCATGTAGTGCGAGCGTCTTCGCGCGCCGATCTCGCGTTCTTGACATATTTGTGTAAGGCTGCTTGCGTGGTGTCGTACTACTCGCTCCTTCCTGGCCCTTCTGATTTGAACATCTACCGTACTTTGCACGCGTTCTTCCCGCTCTTTCTTGCGTATGTTCTTGGCTGAGTATTTGAGGTCTGGCTGGTCGCGCGATGCGTTGGCGCTCTGGATCTTGAAGTACTTTTTCTTCTCTGGGTCGTAGTAGAAGCCGGGTATGGCTTGCCCGTTCATATCGAGGTTGGATCATGCAGCTGACGAGTTTTAAGTAACGCTTTCTTCGTCTGTTCCAACACGTGATGACTATGTGAGTGAAAGTGGTGAGAGGTTGAGTCGCGGAGATGTGACTATCCGATTGGCTGGAGAAGTGCGAGGCGAAGTTTCTGAGTATCGATAAGCGCTCCACTCCGCCGCGGCATGACGCCACCGGTGCTCATCCGCAACACCACTGTGACCGAAGAAGACGGCGAACATGTCTCCGCCTCTCACACCGAACACTCCCCTTTCTCCCTTCCTACCCTTCATCACCTCCATTCCTCCCGTCCATGCTTCGACCCTACACGATCCGACCTAAAGCACTCCCACGCCTCCTGCTCGCGACGACACTCCCCCTCCGCTCCTTCCACTTGCCATCGATGCGCCTGAACCAGGTTATGGCGCACCTCGACAGCTCAAACCGCGCCACTGAGCGCCACACGCTCCAATCCATACCAAAGTCCAATATCTTCACGTCCAACCTCCCCACCGACGCCGCCTTCCCCACCCCGCAAGACTCGCACGCCACCGAGCGCCAGAAACTCGGCCCGCGCATGGTCAAGGACGCCCTATACACATATGTGCGCCCCGACCCGCAAGGCGAAGAATCAGAACTGCTCGGCGTAAGTCAGCGCGCACTAGCAGACATTGGCCTGAAGGCCGACGAAGCGCAGTCCGAAGACTTCGAAGCCGTTGTCTCTGGCCGCAAGATTTTGACATGGGACGAGAACAAGCCAGACGAGGGCATATACCCCTGGGCCCAATGCTACGGTGGGTACCAATTCGGGCAATGGGCTGGCCAACTCGGCGACGGGCGCGCAATCTCGTTGTTCGAAGCCACGAACCCATCCACTTCTACGCGCTATGAGATCCAGCTCAAGGGCTGTGGACGCACGCCGTACAGCCGATTTGCTGATGGACGTGCGGTGCTGAGGAGTTCGATTAGGGAGTTTGTAGTCAGCGAGTACCTGAATGCGATTGGTATACCGTCGACTCGCGCGCTAGCTCTTACGCTCAACAAGGGTAGTAGAGTCGTCAGAGAGCGCATCGAGCCCGGCGCCGTGGTCGCAAGATTCGCCCAGAGCTGGATCCGCTTCGGCACATTCGACCTACTACGTATGCGCGGAGATCGCAAGCTCCTACGCCAACTCTCCGACTATGTCGCCGAACACGTATACGGCGGGTGGGACAAGCTGCCTTCAAAATTGCCCGGCGACGCAAAAGAAACACACAACCAAACCTCCACCAACATACCCAAAGACACCACCGAAGGCACGGGCCCCTCCTCCGAAAACCGGTACGCCCGCCTCTACCGCGCCATCGTGCGCGCCAACGCCCTCACAGTCGCCAAATGGCAAGCATACGGCTTCATGAACGGCGTACTAAACACAGACAACACATCCATTCTCGGCTTGTCCATTGATTTCGGCCCCTTTGCGTTCCTCGACACGTTCGACCCGTCGTACACGCCCAACCACGACGACCACATGCTGCGGTATGCGTATCGCAATCAACCGACTGTTGTATGGTGGAATTGCGTACGACTGGGAGAAGCGTTGGGCGAACTCATGGGCGCGGGCGAGAATGTCGACAGCGCGACGTTCGTAGCTGACGGCATAAAAGAAAGCGATCAAGACGATCTAGTCAGCCGCGCAGAAACCGTCATCTCGCGCGCAGGCGAAGAATACAAAGCCGTTTTCCTCGCTGAATACAAACGCCTCATGAGCCTTCGTCTCGGCCTGCAATCCCAGCAAGATTCCGATTTCGAGGAACTCTTTTCTGAACTGCTGGACTGTCTTGAGGCGTTTGAATTGGATTTCCACCACGCGTTTAGACGGTTGTCGTATGTTGGGGTGAGTGAGATTGAGACGGAGGAGCAGAGGAGGGATGTTGCGGGACGGTTTTTCAATAAGGGGGCTGTGCCGCGGCAGGAAAGTGAGGGGAGGGAGAGGATTGGGAAGTGGCTGGGGAAATGGGCTGAGCGGGTGAAGCAAGACTGGCCTCAATCTTCGACTTCTGATGAGGAAAGGAAAACTGCCATGTTGGCTGTGAATCCAAATGTCCGTGTATTCCCCTCCACACTACCATCTCATCTCACTTATCTTCGCACATAATGGCTTGCTAACGCTTCCTAGTTCGTCCCCCGTTCCTACATCCTCGACAACCTAATCGAGCGCATCGAAAAGCAAGCAGACCGCACGACGCTCGCGAACATCATGCGCGCCAATCTCGATCCTTTTGCCGAGACGTGGGAGGGAAGCGAGGCGGAGAAACAAGAGCAGGAAAGCTGGTGCGGAGATGTACCCAAGTACAAGGGCCTGATGCAGTGTAGTTGTAGTTCGTAGACAGCGGTCGTTAGGTCGCTCGCTTCGAATGCAACATGAGCAGTGCTATTTGTCTGTATATGTGACCATGAGCGCCGTTTCATATTGGAAGTCGTTGAGATGGACTTAATCCACCCCTCCAACAAGATACTCCCCAACCTCCAACCCCACACTCCGTCCAAGCCAACGCGCATATTCCCACCCGAATCCCACCCTCCACCTACCTCCCACTTCCAGTCCATCGTTCGCACCCGCTCCCGTCCTAACCAACAGTCTCAATCCCGCCAGCGTCGCAATCTGCGTATACACATCCGCGACCTGCGGCACGCCACCGTCCAGCAGTGCTCTGAATATCGCCAACAAGCGATCCAGCGGGAACGGCGACGGCGTTAACAAGTGGCGCGATATTTTGCGTGCTTTGGTGCTGTTTGCGACAGTGTTTGTTGTCCTGCGGCGGTTCTTGCGGCGGTCGGTGTGTTTCATGAAGTATGTGACGTCTGTGCGTGGGGGGTTGTATGAGGCGAGGTATGCTGCGATGAGGAGGTGTGTTGTGTAGAATGGGAGTGCGTGTTTAGGGCCTGTGATTTTGCGGCTTGTCGTTGCTGTCGTAATAGTGCTGGATGCAATGATCTTATCCAGCACCGCATCTTCGACTTGGAAGAGGTGGCGCCTATTGATGATAAGACGCGAAAAGTCCCGCGTGCCGAATTGTCCGGACACCACTGGCTCGACGAACGGGCGCCACAGCTTCGTGCACGTCGCGCGGAAACTAAGCAGATCGCGGCCCGTGTGCTTGCTCAGGCTGTCGTATGCGGCTGCGATGAAGCGGCACCAGAGCCACGCGTCGTCTTCGGCTGCGAGGTCGGGCGTGTAGTCTGGGAAGTCTTGGGCCGGGGGTACGGAGAGGAAGATTTTCGGCGGGGTGTGTGCGAGTATGGCGAGGAGGTGGGGGCGTGTGTAGGGTGGGAAGAGGAGGGTGGGAATGCTGGTGTGGTGGAGGGTGGAGGGGGGGATGGGGAGGGTGGTTATTAGGATTAGGGAGAGGTTTGGGATCTGTGTGGGTTGTTAGTGGTATGTCTGTCTATGGTGGATTGGAGGGCGTACGGTTTCTCCTAGGCGTGCGAGGGCGGCGATTAAGGTGCCGGCGCTTTCGCGGAGCTTGTCGATGGCGTCGAGGATGAGTACGAATTTCTCACGGCCTTCGAGGAGCTTGGCGAGGTTGACGCAGAGCGCGCTTATGTTTTCTGTGCGCGCGTATGGTCGTCTATCGATCTTCTCGTCGTGGTGTTCGTTGAGCGCATCGAGGCACGCTGCGACGATGCGCTCCAGGAGGTGTCGCGCGGTGATGCATTCGCGGACATTGATGATTGTGTAGGGGAGGCCGGAGATGCGGAAGTAGGAGCGTAGGATCGAAGTCTTGCCGGTTGCTGCCAGGCCGTGGATGTTGAGGAACGGTGGTGAAGGAAGATGCGCCTGCGGCTGTTAGTGTGCGCTGATAATTGAATAAGGGGGCACGGACGGTGTAAATAGCTGCAAGATGCTGGATCTGCTGCTCGCGGCATTGATTTTCGACATTAAGCTGGGCGATGATCTCGTCGGGTAGCATTGTTGACTGTTGCGGTGGTGTGAGGCTTGACATGCTGAAAGCGAACATTGAAGCTTGGCTGACAATTCGCGCTAAGGTCGCGCTAAAACGCGGAGGCACGTGCAGCCCGAGTTCCCCTCAAAACACCACCTGCAAATCTGCAATGATCCAAAGTCGCTGACCAACCATCACAGTCGACATGTGTCTTCGGTCCTGAGTATAGTTCTCCACGACTTGGATCGCCTAACTACATTACATCCAGAGATGGGGGCCACCACCAGTATCATCGCCATTACGCAATTGTGCGACAAGATCGTTAAATACGCGAACGGCGTCAGTACGGGACACAGCAACGTCAAATCCGCGAGGAGGGAAGTCTACGTGACGAGACATATATTTGCGAGCACTTTTCATTGAAGCTACTATCTACCAAGGCCGAATTGTATCATCGTCTCTATCAGGCGATAACCAACTTGTATCATCACCTTTATGAGGCAAGGAGCTAGACATCCGGCTTAACTAAACCACCAGACCCCTCAATCTCCCCCGACTTCCTCCCACATATACTCAACCTCAATTGAACGTCACAATAACTAACACGATTAAGCCAAACATCCGCATCCCACCCATCAACAAACCACTCCTCCCGCCCCACCCCACCCTCCTTCACACAAACCAAACCCTTTTCAATCTGCGCATCAACGCTCGCACCCATCACGCTCCCAATCATCCCAAACGCATTCCCACAGCTAAAAGCATCGATCGCACCGCCGCCAACGATGCTTGTAATATCGACATTCGCGACGACGTGCTTGGATGGCAAGTCGAAGGACATGGTGGTGTGCATGGGCGGCGTCTTCTCGATGTTGTTGGGGAGGAGATTGGCGCATGTGGTGCGTATGGCGTCTGAGAAGGTGGGGAGCGTGGGGCGGTTGGTGGGGGTGGAGGGGGCGCAGGTGCGTGGTGTGAGGGTTGGTTGTTCGTCGTCTGACTTTTTGATCAAGGGGGAGGGCGGAGGCGGAGGTGGCTAGGAGGGCGAGGGTGATGGTGATGAGTATCATGTTAGTGGTGGCTTTTGGTGTTTGTGTGCTTTTTGGTTTGGAGGTTGGGTTGTGTTGAGGGTGGGTTGTGGGCTTGAGGTGTGGTGTTGGTGATGGTGGGGTTGTGGACTGGGGATGGAGATTGTTCGCGATGTTATATTTGCGCTGGCTGGCGGTGTTGTGTATGTCCAGAGTGTGTATTGGGATTTCACGTTGATACTTCGCTGTGCAATGCGGCGAGGCTGTTGATTCCGAGGTGTGAAGTATTCTTGGTGAGACATGATGTTCACTTGAATTAGTCTGAGATCCCGTAGTGAATATACAATGCGCAATGCCGTGAGAATGTGGTAGTGGTTAAGATGGAGTCGCGGAAGGAAACGGATCCGCTTGACATTGCACAAGAAGTTTGAGAAATGCCAATCATGCAAATTGAGACCTGTCGCTACAGGTCCTGGTGAAGATCAGATACACAGGATAAGTCATTACTTGTCACGGAGACGGGGAGATTATAATGTTGAGTTTACTTCCAATTCGGTCATTACCATGTATCCAGACACTTGGCTTAACTAAACCACCAAGTGCCCCATCTTTCTCGGTCCTGTGTCCCCCAGACTCCAGCCCTGCGTGACTTGCTCGATTACTCGAACTTTAGAGTCACATTAGCCCAACGACCGTCCAGATAATTCTGTACCTGCGAATTACCCCATCCCAGAACCAACCAATCATCAGCACCAGTCACACGATTCCCAGGCATCTCACCACCCTCCTTCATACAGATGTTTCCCATCTCAACCTGCTCGCCCCACACCGTTTCGATGCCGTGGAAGTCGTCACCAACGCCAAAGCCATTGACGCAGACACCACGGTAGAGGAACGCAGTGTCTGAACCAATGTAGTCAATGTTCGTGACCATGGACTTAGCAGGCTTATTGTCGGGCTGTGGGATGTCGAAGTGCATCGAGGTGTGCTGTGGCGTTCCGAATACAGAGGTGGGTTCGGGGAAGAGAACCTCGCATGCGTAGAGCATGGTCTCTTTGAAGAGCTTGACGGTTGGGCGGTCGGTCAGGTCGGATGCTGAGCAGATTTTTGGTACGGGAAGCGGATCCCCATTTGTCATTGCTGGCATTGGAGCGGCGATGGCCAAGAAGGCCGACAGCAGCGTCGTGAGGCAAAGGTGAAAGTACATTGCGCTGATGTGTTTGGTTTGTTGTGCGAGCGAAGAGTTTATTGAGTCTTGGTGAAGTTCGCGGCGTTGTGCTTTGTGGGTTGCGTTGTCTGGTCGAAGCTTGTGTGGTTGTGATTAACAGCTGGGGTATAAGATGATATATGTGATACGGTATACTCCCATTGTAAGTGATCGATGCAGGACGCTGTGAATGAATTGTGATTAGCAGGCATCAGATGTCAAGTGACGGATTGCCAACACCACAACAAGCCCGAGTGAATGAAAGATTTTGCTGTTCATGAAACGAAGTCTTAATGCTGTAGCATTGTGTCACTCCATCGATGCAGACAGAACGTACACTTTATTTGCGCGAAGGATCTTGACTTATAGTCACCCGACACTTATGGACGAAAC